>Ga0157364_1004376_pt1 | contig 14089 bp, 4 predicted proteins | sample AttsexASBM2_FD_111476 | JGI IMG/M metagenome (GOLD analysis project Ga0157364, IMG submission 111476) | Fungus gardens microbial communities from leaf cutter ant in Ribeirão Preto, State of São Paulo, Brazil - Atta sexdens ASBM2 | ecosystem: Host-associated > Fungi > Mycelium > Unclassified ... | reverse complement strand
GAGAGAGAGAGAAACTGAACTATATTTAAGATTGCTGAATCTTTCACATTTGTGAAAATTGAGAAATCGAAATTCAATTATTACGACTATTAATTGATATCTTAATAAATATCTCAATAAATATCTCTATCGATATTTAATATATAAATCAATATTTATAAATATTTCAACATATTTAAAAAAAATATTTTCGGTTTTCTGTAAAACCTTAAAAAATGATACTAATTTCATTATCTAAAATCCAACTATTATAATCATTCAATAAATGCAATAAAAGAATGTATGAGAGATCAAGGAATGGATACATGTGTACAGAAGGGATAAAAATCCTAATAAAAAATTTTTTCATAACATAACATAAGCTATAGTAAACTTCGTCTATGCTTAATACGATTCTGTGTTCATATAGTCTTACTTTCGTAGTCTGGACAGACGATTTACGTTGCTTCCCGCAACAGCCACAATCCTCCTGCCCCGTCGCCCAACTTCCAGTTCTATCGACTTTGCGGTATAACCGTGAATACAGATTATATCGTGCGATGGTGATCCATAAATGCATGGTTGTGTTGGTAGTTTATGCGCCGTTGCATAGAAATTTAGGATTGGCGAAGAGCTGAATTTATATTTCGTGCGAACCGTATTTGATAACATCGGTATATCATCGCCCCTAATATCCTTGAGTGTGTTTTACAGCAACTTATCTTAGAATCGTTACATATTTTAATGTTTCTACATTATACTTAAAATGTAACAGAAATTATTTATTTTACAATGTGTATCTATATATATATATATATATATATATATATATATATATATATATATATATATATCATAAATCTGTCACAATTTTTTACAGATCTATACTACATTATATACAGATCTAAATAATGTAAAAGATTTTATAACACAAATTTATAAATATTGAATCAATTCAAAATAACATTTTTTCTATCTTCTTAAATGTACTTTTTACAATTTTAATCGACCGATTTATGTTCAAATGAATATGATCAATTTTTATGCCTTTGTAACGATATAACAATAAATAGAATTGTTATATGATAACTGTAAAAAAAATATTATTAAATAAAAATGCGTCTTTATAATATTGAACATAATATATATGTATATATATATATATATATATATATATATATATATTGTGGTACATATAAAATGTTCAATATTATAAAGAACGCGTTTTTTCTTAGCACATTTAATTAACGAAACAATCCGTTGCCTGAGCAGTTTCTTATAAAACTGTGGAGAGACAAAAACTCAAATATATTTTCTGCAAACCTATTTCACTGATAGAACATGGCAAGCAGAGGGATGAGAACAACTTACGAAGCGATAAAGATGAAAAGAAAGAGGGAATTTCATATCGTCACCCTCGACGCTTTCGAGTAAGATCGCTGAGACGGTGCAGAACGCACCTGAGCGTCGCTTTTCTTTTCTTCTTCATAGCACCATGAGTGGCGTAAAAAAGTCATTGCAGAAGAATTTAGGATGCTTTCTAAAAGGTCGCATAATGAGATATCTCCTTTTATAATAAAATATCTACTTAGTCAATTTATCTACACAAAAAATATATACATATATCTAAACCAGCTTTCTTCAAGTAATTAAAATTAATCATCATTTTTTTTATTTCATTGAGATTTTAACTAAAGTTAAAGTTATAATTTTCTTAAGAAAAAAAATCCATGTACGTTTTATTATTTATATTTCAGTATTACATTAAGAAAAATATTTTTGAATACACAATAAATAAAAAATGAAGCCTATACCGGTCAAAGCTAGATCTTAAGTGCTTCAAATAATTACATATGAATTTATATACGTTTATAGTCTCTACAATTGCGCGCCGAAATTGGTTTTTCGGACTTACAATTAGAAACGCAACTGTTGTAGTAGTAGTAATATCATAAATTAAATTGATAAACAATTTAATAACTTGCTCAAAAATTTTTTATATTTGTAACTATAATTACACGTTACTGTAATTATGATTATTATTACTATAATATTAATAATAGTTAATAATAACTATATACTTCTATCAATAAATTTATATTGTTGGTAACTAAAATTATTATAATTATAATTATTATTAATATTATAGCAGTAATAATCATAATTATAGCAACATGTAATTATAAATACCAATATTTTTCTCTCAGTGTTGGCAGTATTAATACATCACATCAACCAATAGTGTTGTATTTTTAATATCGCACTTTATCGATAACTACATCTCGAGTCAATCGAGATTCATATTATATCTTTTTTGCAGTAGTAAGGGTTGTCCAATGGCACTGCGAAAAATTAAAATAAAAGTACTTAGACAACACTCGACAATAGGCGCGCAGCAAGCAATATGACAGCGTGGCCGATGTATCGCGCTTTAATACAGAGAGTACAATCGTGTCAACAACAAAACCGACGCGGCAAAAATCAAGCCGTGGTGTTAATTGTGGCTACACTGATTTCACCTCATCGTTACTCGTACGTTTCACACCGACAATTTATCCATGTTCCGACCAACCCCTCATACTGCTGGTTTTTGGAGCGCACACCGAGGGGGAAGATGTACGAGGGGAAATATCGACAGCAACTGTCCATTGAAAATCGTGTGTGTGTGCTCTTACGAAAAATCAAGTGGAATGGGTTTATAATAATTGACTGATGCAATGCGCTTCATCTAAAATTATATATTAGCCGATTTTATGTGTTCACTATTTACGATTGGCATTATTGTCCTAATTACTTTAACATGGCGCTATATTATTATTATTGCATAAAAATTAATAACAAAGTTATATATTTATTTCCAAATTTGTTGTTTTATGATCTATTAATATATAATTGTTAATGTTTGTTTATCTATTATTATTAATGCATAATAATAATAATTATTATTATTAATGTATTACAATAGTTTGCCTTATATATGTATATCGTGTTATTTTGGTAAAAGTAAAATAATTACAAAATTAAAGTTAATATAATAATTTTAATAATAAAAAAATTAATATTATTTATCTTAATTAACATTAATTAAAATAAAGTAAAAATATAAATAATTTTTATAATACACTATGTCTACAATCTTCGTGATCAACTTTCACATTAACATTTATTATTATTAGAATTATGCATCATTTTGAAAATAGCCTATAGTTGATACTGGAATATTATTATAGAGAGAATATCGGCCTCTACAATGCACCATTAATACTTCGAAGATACTAATAACGTTATTATATATGTATACAGTGAATTAAACAAAACAATTATTGTTTACTAAATGATCAGTATTTAGTGAACTTGATTATTATGCACGGTATATTTATTACATCATTATTATTATTATTGTCATTAAACGTAGTACTTTCCTGTTAATTGATACGTATATCATATTACTTACAGACATTACGATACATATTAATTATAGTATTAATCATAATTAATTATAGTATTAATCACAATATCATAAAAGCAATAGACAAGCACGAAATGTATTGTTCTACAGTTTATATTCGCGTTAAGATGTTTGTGATGTTTGTACAAATATACAAATGTTGCCTCAACGCGACTACTAAATGGAATGCTGCCGAGAATCGGAGGAGTAATAGATTATTTTCAAACCCCTTGGTTGCACTCGAAACGGTTTAGATGGTTCTTACAAGCTCAAAGGAGATAAGCGTACCGTAAAAGTTTTCCACCAGCGGCTTTACATGGAGATTGGTGTATCGATCGTCTCACGACGACGGTCGAAATTTTGTTTAAAAGCTCTCGGTTATCATTAAGTTAACCGACCCTTCTCCATATTTCCTTACGGATCACTTGGATGCAAACTGCGATGAAAGATGCGATCACTTTCTGCACATCGGAATGTTAAAGCCAACCAAAGCGTTGGTCTCCATGAATAACAAATGCACAATCTCTAGCCTCTACTAGCACCTTGGACCCTTACCTCATAGTGCCTTGGGAAGTTTTCCACCCTCTCCAGAGAAAGAGAGAAAGAGAGAGAGAGAGAGAGAGAGAGAGAGAGAGAGCCTGAAAAACTTTTAACTGGATACATTACCTGCTTGACTACCACCGCCTTTCCTTTTTTTTTATCACAGCCTGAGCTTTTAAACTCCTACGGTTGGTGCAGCCGCCGTTATTAGAGATTTCATGGAGGAACAGGGGAAAATAATGAATAATAGTCTCGAGGATCGTCATTACGACCATTGTTACGAAGACGCTAGTCAACAATCTCGAGATGCGGTACAACAAATTATTCGCACGGCAACTATCGCGTTATCATTTTTAATGACATCGTGTTATATTGATTTTTTAAATCTTTTTGTTGCATAATTGACTTTCAATTAATTTTTTATTCTTTATTAAAATTATGATTGCAAAAATTATATCTGCAATCGTCAATTAAATGCGTATCTGTTGCAACTTAAATTCATCTCAAAGTTTGCGTTTACATAACCAAACTAATTTGTAACACTATTAATATAATATAACTTTTAATTTTTAATTGAAAGTTTTTTAAAATTAAATAATTTTCAAATATTTTTGATAAAAATATAATATTATTTTCTAACATCTATCAATGTTACTACTATATGAATCCATTTTACTCGAGGCACTTACATAAACTTTTGAATAAATGGATAAAATTATTCCTTTATAGAAGTTAAATTACTTTACAAAAGTTTGCAAGTACCGGAACGAGATCTGCAACAGATAAATATAGAGGCGGCTTTCTATTTGCATTTAATCTAAGCTCGCATAATGGAAGTTGCAATGTTGCGCATATTAGTTGATGTAATTTATGCGTTCAATTGAAAAATATTTTAATATTTTCCAATATTATGTTAAATTTTGTTGGATAGAGTAAAGAAGATACATATTTTATAACATATTCTAATTCAATTATTCGTTTAATTTATTTTAAATCTTATGATAGAACTCATGAAAAAAAATAAATAACATTTTATTAAAATTATTAATGTTTTCAAATATTATAATTTAATTCTTAATCATATATATATATATATTATTTTATCTATTGTAATTATCATCAACTATAAATTTCTGTAAAGCTTTATAGGTATTTGTATCACGGAAAAGGCTTTCATTCATCTTATCATGTAATTATATTGCAGAGTACAATTTTAAAATAATATATAAATATTGTCGATAAGTTATTTGAATTTTTATATTTATTTTCTATTTTAATATTATGGAATATTCTTTTTTTGTCTCTCCGTTTTTTTCTTTTTTCTCAAATTAAAGAATATAACGAAAAATAATGACGCTCTACAACGGGTAAACAATGTTCGTAAAGCATTAATCCAGATATCGTAGTTTAAGTTATAATCCGCATTCTGTTAACTAGGAAAAGTCGAAACGTTGATGGACAACCTTAATTAGTGCGCTGCCCATTATCCTGCACGAAGAAAACGTATTTATCATGGCAAAAAATTTGAACAAAAGAAAGAGAAAAATATTATACGCTTCTATTTATCCAAGCAGAGGAGTCTTCCTGGTTATGAGTCGTGGAATTCTACCTAACTCACCGTTGTGTCATTTCTGTTAACCCGCACCCCCCTCGACTGTTTCCGACCGTTTGCGAGATTCGTCCCCATCTAAGAACTCGAGTAAATATTGGTTTTGTCTAGTGGCCTCGAGATTTGCATAATTAAATCTTGGAATGTGCGCCTGTGCCTCCGTTGCGACACGACACGGCCGGTCGGCGGATGCGAAAATAGGAATAATTAAAACTTGGCCAGATTATTTGCCGGAATCCACCAGGATGAGACGCGCTCGGAGCTGCGTGGAGATTTATTAAGGGTCCCCGACTGTATACAGCATGCGACAAACGCCGCACGTGGGATTTTCCGAGCGTTTCCTAGAGCGACGCCGTGTCATAAAAGAGAGGCATCCGCTCTGCGACCAGATTAATCCAACTAACGCAATTTTCGCGAAATGGGATGTGTTTTACGTGACGTCGCGTAATCGCAAAAATTCATGAAAATCCGGAACAATACTTGTCTGCACATAATGCTTCTTGCTCTTTTTCAGCAGGTGAATCTGCTGAATCGATGTTAACAGTGACAAACATTGACATTTATTATAGAACATGTAAACTATTTAAAGCAAGTCTACGTCAATATCTATTTTTATAGAATATAATCTACCTATAAATCAACACAAGTACAACATTGTTTAATATATTTGTTTTAAAATATTTTTTAAATTTCACATCTTCGTGTAATATAAGAAAAAATTGTTAAACTATTTGTACTGTGATTCGCAAACACTAAATTAATTATATTATTTCTGATTCATTGTTCATAAATCGTTACTCTAATGTCGTTACGCATACATATATTTATGTTATGACTAGTTATCATGGATGCGTGTGTAATTAATCGGAACAATTTACGCAGACGACATATTGCTTCTTTTCCAGGTCATTTCAAGCCATTATGGTAAATGTCGCATTAATTTTGCAGCATGATCAGAGATAGACAAGTCAATGCTCGTTCAACAGATCCCATTCTTATCGTGCACCTGTAATGCAAACAGTTGGTTCTACATTACATTAAATATTTCTCGCTCACTCACTTTAACGTTCTTGTTTTTCCCGGAAATATTTAAGAAACTGAATAAATATCATAAAAGATAAAAATTAGGGCTAACAAAACAAAAAAAGAAATTATTTATATGTTTTTTGTTTCATATAATTTTATAATAATATTAATATTATTATAAAATTTAAAGCAAAAATTTTAATTTAAATATAAAACATAAAATGTATTATTAAATTTTAATAAAAAAATGTAAATTACTAATTTACGTTTTAAATTATTCTAAATATGTAAAATAGTCATCATTAGTCTTCAATTTTACATCTTTATATTGTTGTGATTTTTGTACGGATAATGAAACGCAGTATATATTAAAAAAAACATAAATTTTGAAAACTTTCATCAAATTCAAGTATTGTATACTGCTTACATAAAGTATCTACGTAAAAAATTTTTCATTTCTTATAATTATAGTAATTATTATCCTGGCGTAGAGAATTAGCTCGCAATTATTCAATAAAAAATTCGGGATTTATAATCTCTTCTAAATTTACACCATCTTTCATAATTAATTAATTAAACTTTTTTTCATTTACAATGTTGCATTTTGGTTTCTTTATCCATGTTCACATATAAAGATACATCAGTATAAACAGTTTACCCATTACATCACCTGTGTATCTACTAACATTATTCTCTTTGTTAACTTGGGAGCAGGTTCTCCCGTTATGGTCGTTTCCTATGCTGCTTAGAATTTATTACTATCCACCTATCTATCTACTAAGGCTTATAAGAACTGCGAAGCTCGAGGTTCGTGACATTTAAAGACTTTATTTTTCATATTGCTCATACGAGCTCCATTTTTTTACGACCTATGTTATTAAATGTTCACTAACTGTAAGCTAAATATTTAGTGAAACGTTTAAAATTTTTACAAATAAATAATAAATATGTACATAAATTTCGTATTTTCAACATGTTTAAAAAAATATATAAACTTAACTTCCTCTTTGCAAAAATACATATTTAAATATGCAGACAACTCTCTCGATAAAATAGGATTAAGAGTAGCGTGTATTTTTGTGACATATTCATTGGATGGAAGAATTACAGCATTGGAATTTGTTCCCCTTTAAGTTTGAGGGTGATAGATATTATGAATGACGCTGGGTGCGAACAGTAATTGTTACATCGCATGTCTGATCGCGAAAGTCAGGGGAGGGGTAAATGAGGGAGAAGTGAATCGCCTAGGATTGATTTATTGCCGTTGAAGTGTACGTAAAACGCACTTCATTGGTCCCTCGTTATCGACAGGCGACGATATCTTCTTGATATTATTATCGATATTCAAATTAAATCTGTTTGAAATGTTTTAATATTAAAAATATAAGATTCATATATACAATACATTAATATCTGTAAAAAATACAAAAGAAAAATAAAAAGAAAATAGAATTATATAATTATATAATTCTTCTCATCTAATAAATTGTTATTTATTAGATGGAAAACTTTTTAATTAAAAAATTATTTTTTAATTATAAGTTTACTTTAATATAAATCTCACAGCAAAGGCGCAAATTATCTGATCTAAAATAATTTACTATATAGAACTGATTCAATTAAGTACATTATAGGTTCTAGACGCGCGTGTCGATATGATGCTATATATCTCGTCTATGCGGACAGTTAACGATAATTGGAAACATCCCTTGCGCATCACCGCATCGATTCTAACCCTCATAATTGAGGAAATGGGTGCGGGGCGGGTTAAGGGCTAAAATTTTCGTAGGGTGAAAGGCATCCTTTATTCCGTCATCATCTTTGACGCTTTCAGTGCCATTATTTCTCAAGCAATATGTCGATAGACGTAAGCTTTAGAATTACATGCAAATACATTAATTGTCCAATATCCCATGATATCCACATATTTTATATCATTTATTTAATTAATAATTATTTTATCATATATATGCATATATTGAAATTATTATATACAAATTATTATGTATAAATTAATATAAAATAAGAAAGCTAGAGGGAATCATATAACTTATATAATATTTTTATATGTAGGAAGTCGTTTGAGTATTGTATGCATCATTAACAGATTTACTAATCATAGTAAGTATTAAAATGATGTTATAATATTAAAAAATTACATATTTATAGTTTTACTCAGAACATTTTAAATCTTCTTAATTGTCCATATATCATACTGCATATTAAACTAATCGTGTACTTGAACACTCAATAAAACTGTCATGAAATATATATATCAAATATATATATATATATATATATATATAAAATAAAAAATCTGACAAGTTATTATCTTTAAATAACTCTTACTGTTGATTCTTCAACCGATTAATTGAATTAACGAAATTACATTGTATTAATCTATGATGCATCGTTATGCTCAATTGATATAATTACATTCTTATAGAACTTCAATGAAAATCTTCGCTCAATTTCATCATAACCTGGATAGTGTAAATGTTTGTACAAATATCGTTTGATATGTGCTGTGATGGTGAGCGAACTTGGAAAGGCGGAGGATAGATACCACAAGGGAACGGTGGTGTTAGATTAAACTCGAGTAGAGAAACAGCACCTCTCGGGATAGCCGGGGCTTAAACAGTTTTAATCTATGCCTAGCAAGCTCACGTGGAAACAAATCGCGGCCTTATCACCACCTGTGAGGTAGATAACAACTTTTCTCTCGCTCCTGCCTTTCCCTCCCTTTTTCGCTTTCCCGATTCATCGTTCCTTCTTTTGCCTTCGCATCTCGTTTTAGCTTACTGTTGTTTTCTCTTCGTTCCATTTATCCGTCTCTATCCACGTAACTCTCCAATTCTGTCTCCTTTCTTCGTTACGACCATTCTGTTCCCTTTCTTCTTTCTCCCTTCCTCTCTATTTCTCTCGACTATTCGCATGAACTCCAAACATACGACCGTACGGCCCACCCGACGGATGCACCGATTAAACTTTCGAAAACTGTTTGCATGAATAGCCAAGCGTTTCGCCGCACGTGTGCCAGCAGTGAGTGCTGACAATTAACATGCTGAAAATAGAGAAAGCAACTCGCCGATAGGCCTGTCTTGCATAATATGTTCTTTCGAGTTAACGTGATCTTTATTAATTAGCAATCTCGACGGTATTACCATTCTTTTCATCTTTTTCTTTCATAATTTTGTTTGTTACCTGAAAACAGCCTCTTTAAATTGTGAATAGAGTAAACAATTTAAATCCTCATTTTGTTGTCCAAACAATTAATTATACAGTAATATAAAGCACAAGCCTGTAATTTGTTAGGTTTAATTGTTAATTATTTTTTATTTAATTAATGACGCGAAGTACTCCTTTTTACACAAATGTAAAATATTACGCTAACAGACAAATAATAATAGTTTATACTTGTAAATAATTTAATTGATTGCAATCAAAATTCCAAGAAAATATGGATAAAAAATTAGCATATTGATATCAATGATCATACATAAAGAATGCATACATAAAGAATTTGACCGAGTTATTTTCCCGATTTCCTAAAATAATTCGTATAAACGTGAACGTAATTATTTGTGTCTTATAGGTGCCTGCATACAGCGATCGGCACATTCGAAATATGATTACATTGATTACTGATCATAGAAATTTTTTTATTGAATCTTGTTGATCCTTTATAAGAATGGGATCATAAAGCGTCGCTGGTACCGCACCTTAATAAAGACAGGCCATAGTTATCGGACACAAGCAGAAATTGTTTCTCGTCGTGAACGTGATTTCCTTTTCCATCCTAAAATCCGGGTAAAAGCATCGAAAATAGACTAGTGGAAATTGTCAGAATCCCTGGTGCGTCTGTGACAAGACCAGCGGGAAACAACTGGACGAATTGGCGAAGGACAATACTTACACCAGCACAGATTTCTCCAGCGTCAATCTGTTACGAGCGAAAGAGAATGAGCAAGGAAAATGAGTTAACCGTTATCTACAAATCATGACACTGGAGATTCCGCGACTAAAAATCTCTCGACCGTTGCCTGTGTCTCGCAATAGACGAAGTACACGATTTACTGTTTAAAATGAGAGATGTAATAACGGGCATCAAAAATATATCTCTCAAGATATTAAGATAAAAGATTGCATTGCGAAAACTTGCAACAATTTTACAAATATTTAATTATAAAGATCCAAAATAAATATAAGAATTGAGTTATTGTAATATTAATTTTAGAACTTGTAATTATAATTCCGAATATATCTTCACTAAATTATTACTCATTATTAAATTAACTAATGGAAACTTTATATCTTTATTAAATATTAAATTAACACATTAATCGGTGTAGTCTTTTCAAAAGTTTATTTTAAATATTTGTAGATAGAAAAATGCGTAATTTCTGAGATACTTTGTAACTTAAATATATTTCTTAAGTCTAACTGGAGATTAGTGAGAAAGAATAAAAGTAAAGCGATGGTAAAATTGTGTAAAGTGAAATACACTTTACACAATTTTACTATCGCTTAAGAAGAGAAAAATGAGCGTGTATGAAAACAGGTACTTAGTGCGAATTATTAAATGTAAGACTTTTTTTTAGTGCACAATGCTCGTCTTCATATAAGTTTCTTGTAATGAATACAAAATTGTATCCGTGAGATATTGGTATGAAAACAGTTGAGTCACGAAAGGTCAATTTCTCAAAATCGCGGTTTAATAGCCGTAAAATATTTTCTGATATTCCGTGAATAAAATTTTGATTGCGTTGTAATGTCTAAATGGAACTCGTTATTGCGATACTTAAATAGTTGGAAGATATGTTTCAAAAATAACGATAATTATCTGTAAGCGCAATTTTGCATCGGTGCATGTAATAATAATATGCTCATCAAATATGGAGTTCTTTCTTATTTGCAAATTGTTATCAATTTTTAGTTTTTATTGCAAATGTTTAAAAATAACATCTAAATTGCACAAAAAAGAAAATCATTTTATGAAAGTTACTTATTAAGAAAAGTTATTTACTGAATTTATTTTAAGTAACAGTTATCTTTAACAAAGAATTTTTTTTTTAATAATTATAAAATATATTCGTTACAAATTTTGGAAAAACTCATGATTATATATTCAAACAACAAGAAATTATTTTCTTTTAAAAAATATTATATAAAACTGATTGAAAAATATACTTTATATAATAAACAAATCAAATTTATTTAATTTAATAATCTTAATTAAAATATTAAATTTAGAAAAAATAGAATTCAGAATATATTTCAAATAAATTTAATACTTATGATAAACTTATGCGGAAAGATTTACGGATATATGAACTTTTGAAATACTTAAAATAATTATTACTTGCATATAATATTTTTTTTTGTGTGTGTGTATGTGTGTGTGTGTGTGTGTAAGTTAATTAAAATATCTATGCACATTCTAAAGATATACATAATAAATGTTAAAAAATTATAAAGAATTAAACAATATAAGTTCATAATTTGAAAAAGACGATATATATTCCATCTTTTTTATTATCTTCTTAAACTTGTTAAAAAGAAAACTAATAACAACAGAACAAATTGAAATTCAATAGCATTCTTGTCAAAAACTGATTGTACAGATTCAAACTCTCGTACCTTCTTTCACTCTTAACGATTCCGCGATAACTTACTTGTGAAGAAAAGTTGGCATCCAGCAAGGTCGATTAACCAATAAATCGAATCTAAAAGGAGAAATTCATTAACTCACAATCATAAATAACCAAATACGTTCTCACCAACAGCTCTCACGAAATAATAGTACATTTATGCAAAATTTCCAGTTACGCAGGTGGGCAAGAGAGGGTGCGAAAGTCAGGAGGTGGGCACAGCATGGCATGCTGATAAAATGTGCCATTATATTTCCATCGTGCTGTTATAAAGTGTTGTTTCTTTTGAATGATGCTTTTCTTTTGTCTGTCCACTTTCTTTTTCTTTCTACTTCTATCTTTTTCTACCTTTTTGTATGTATTATTAAAACAATAATGCATCATTATAGATTATACATACCAGCATACATATATAATTATGAAAAAAATTGCAAAGAGAAAGAGAAAGGGAGAGAGAATCACGACAATGAAGAATTAAATGAGATAAAGAAGAAGAAAGAGGAAACAATGAATGGCGAGGAAAGCGTAGTTGAGCGACAACAGGGTTGTACGGTAGAACAATTTCATTCGCGGATAAAGTGATGTCCGGTAGAGAAACTCCGAAGTGACCTCGCAAGAACCATGCCAATCTGCCTCGTAGTGTCAAGTTTCCAAATTTCCGGTCGTTACGGGTAGCTGAAGGGAAGGGTGAACGGTGGTGAAAGGAACGCGCAATCCGGGAGTCAAAGGGGCAAGTTTCAGTTTGACTGGAGACACCCAGCCCTTTCTCACTTTTATCCATCTTCATCCTGAGAATTTCTCCTTGCTACGTCTCGTTACTGGAATTTCCTCCCTCGCTTTACCCCTTGTTCTACATTGTTCTCCTGCTCATCCGTTCGCTCCTTTCCACTCACCCTGTAGCTATCTTATGCATCGTTTCGCTTCGGTTCTTCCGTCTTCCTTCATTCTCGCCCTTAGCGCTTACCTTCCCTCGCCTTACATTTGTGTTCTACACTTCCACGGGGGTGTTAACGGTCTATTTCGACTTGGACCTACGGGAAATTAGTCGAAACTCCCTCAGGGCCGACGGCAGCTTGGGCAAGATTCCCTTCTGCACATAGCGACTTCTCTCCCGATGGTCGAGACCGGGACGAAGCGTAGCTGTAATGGAGATAAGACTGTGAGTGTATAACCGATGAGATTTTACATTGATAAATACAATTCAAATTGCTAGTGTAATTCGAACAATTGATTGTGTATGTTTACAATTAAGAAATAATTTGGAAGGATTACATAGTTTTATTAAATCTCAAAAAATATATAAAAATGCAACAGATAAAATGCTTAATTTAAATAAAGACAAACACATTGAAGGTAGTCACTAATAAATAAATTTTCCTACAAAATATACATTGTAATCAAATTTTAAATTCTTTTTCTCTTTATCTAAAAAGAATTAGATTATTAAATATTTTATATTTTATTATTAGATATATTATTAGAATTTCATATCTCATATCCTAACATTTATATATCAAGAGCTTTCTAAATTTCTCACAGTTTCTGTAAATAGAAAACTTTACTCGGAAATATTGTTATTAACTCGGCGGGAACTATCTCGCGAAGTGAAAAAGTTTTATCCAGAACTTCCTCATCGCTAGTGTAGAGTCGGAGTATTTCAACGGTATGATAAAGTATTCGTTTTCCTCTTATATAATTAAAAAATGTACACGGAATATTATTCGTTATATGTCCTAAATATATATATATATATATATATATATATATATATATATATATATATAGACATAAAACTAAAATCTGTCGCCTCTATGCAAATGTTATTGTAAAAAAATG
>Ga0157364_1004375_pt1 | contig 14089 bp, 6 predicted proteins | sample AttsexASBM2_FD_111476 | JGI IMG/M metagenome (GOLD analysis project Ga0157364, IMG submission 111476) | Fungus gardens microbial communities from leaf cutter ant in Ribeirão Preto, State of São Paulo, Brazil - Atta sexdens ASBM2 | ecosystem: Host-associated > Fungi > Mycelium > Unclassified ... | reverse complement strand
TTGACAAACATCGGAGATCGGGAGTATTCCTGGACTGACAATGATCGTATATGATAAGATGATACAATTTCGAACATGATGTAATTCTGAACAAATTAAGAATTTAATTTTTTGAAGTTCAAGTTTGATTTTTTGCACTATTGTTTGTACCATTATTTCAGTACCCTTCACACAATGAAAGGGTTTATCAAACTTTGAATCTTGAAAAATTGGATTCAAATTTTATTTTATTTTGAATTATACCATGTTTCAAATTGTACCATTTTAATCTACGCGAACTCTGAACGGTACCGATATCAAATGGAAATGGGTATACCACCGTTGTAAATTAAAGAGTAAAAAAAAAAATTGTAATTGCGCGATAAAAGTTTGACTCGACGTGCAGCGAATACTGTTTTTGTGTGAACTGGAAGTATACAGCATCTAATAATATATAACATATTTCTATAAATAGACATATACAGGCTGTCCCATTTGTCACAAACATTACAAACATTTGTTATTTTATGATAAAAATCTCATCATAATGCAATTTTTTGTCGATATTTTATCGCGCTTTCATAAAGGATTTAAGATATTCGTGGGACATTGCTCATGTTAACGCATACACAATTCTTATAAAAATCAAAAGATTCGCTGAATATTCACAAGAATTATTCCTAAACGTAATAGCGTAAATATTTGATATAAATATATAAGATATATATAATCAATTATGTATCTATAATATAAATATTATTAACTATACATTTAAAATATAATATAAATATGATCATATTAATAATATTAATCATACGTTTCTACGATATAATATAAACATTTTTCAAATCATATTTACAAAGGGAAGAATATACATGAAAATCTGCGTGCATATAATAAAATAAAATATCTCTTCTGTACACGAAAGAAACCGATTTTGCTGAAGTATTTAAAAATTTAGCTAAATATAGATCTGAAAATAATTTTGTTGGACCATTACAATTAAATAGGACGCTCAAAATGGTTGCTAGAATGTCAAATTTCTTGCAATATTGCTCATTATAATTTAAGAACGTCCTATAATTATTTTAATAGTTCAACAAAATTATTTTCATATCAATAATTAGTTTATTTTTAAATACTTTAACAAACCTGTTTTCTCCGTGCATGTGTTAAGATAGAAAATTTATATTAATACGTTAACAACGATCTCTTGAAATAATCTTGTTTATATAATTTACTCTGTAGGAAAATAGGAAGACAGGCATGTGAGAGAAAGATAATTTTCGAAAAATTTTAACTTCCTGACTAGACATAATAGATTTTTAAGCGCAAATACAAATTATATCAAATTAATATCTTTTAATTGTACTTGATAGCAGTCTACAACGTCTCTATTTAAAATACCATTGCGCTATTGCATAAAACCTCAAGCCTATCCTTGCTAGTTTTATGTCATTACTAACGTCAATAGTAGCTATTTCATTGTAATTTGCGTTCTTTTAAAGTTCAAAGTTGTAATTTTACTCTTTATAAATACAGTGTTATATTGCTGTTGCGTCTCTTTCATTTTGAATTAATTTCAGAGTCTTTAGAATGCTGATCTAGCATACAAATGAGATTTACGTATGTATCTCGAATTTATTAGAGGAAAGAAAAAAGAAAGAATGCGCGTGAAAAAATAAACTATAACTAATAGAAATCTAAGGAATCAAAAATAATATAAAATAGTTATTCAATTATGTTTCCAGAACTAACAATAAGCAAAAAGATCCATAAACTTCAATTGAAATTAATTAAAATTTAATCGATCTTTTGCTTTCTTATAATATTGAAATATAAATTAACGATTGTTTCGTGTAATTATATATATGAATATATAAAACAATAGACCGATTTAGTTGTAACCTTCGAAGCAATTTTGATGCCTTCTTCCCCATACTGTTCGCGTTTAACATGCATCTAAAAAAGACCTGATATTCTGCCTCAGGAATAGTCATAGTAAATGTTATAATAATAATTATATTTTATTTAAAATTTAGAATAATTACAAATATATGATTCTATAAATTTTAAGTAAAATATAACTGTTACAAATTTTCATAAAAATGTATATATTTAATAACAAAATTTAGTTTTTTAATTATTAATATTTATTTAAAAGGAAAATTTCAACCTGTCATAACTTGACATTTGAAAGTTACGGTCGTAGATTTGTTTACGTTTCTTGCACTTTTTGCTTTCAATATTTTCGCTTTCTTTCTTTTCAATATACTTACATTTATCTCATTCTACAGACATTGGGGCTTTCAAACAACAGCAAAGCAAATAAATCTCATATTTATTATACGTTTTTGAGGCAGAACGTCGCATATCTTAGTAACATCTCGTTAAAAATGCGAGTGATATAGGGGGAGAGGAGAGGCGGGGAGCATCAATAGAAAATACAGCTAAGTTGCAACTAAATTTGGCCATTGAATCAGTGGCATTCATATTAAAAATTAAAAATTATTATCGGCAATTTTTCTCGGCACTTTTGAAGCCAATCCAGTTGGTGCTAGAGCGCACAAATGAAAATATATAACTAAAGTGTATAATAATGTGTGTAATAATAATAATAATAATAATAATAATAATAATAATAATAATAATAATAATAATAATATGGGATAACTTTCTCCGTAGATCTTATAATGCATAAAAAACGAGAAAATATAATACAAAGCAAAAACAAGAAAATATAATACAAACGCAAAAATGAAATGCACGCAGATTAAAATTAAAAGGAATTATAGTTTCTAACGTCTCATAATATCCTCTATAGTGAAGCCGAGCTTGTGCGTGCTCTTCGGCATTGGTAGGAGACCGCTCACCCGCTCTGCTATTTGTCTAACCTCTGATGACATGATCCTCGAGCCCGATGCTACCGAAGTCTCGATCCTGAGGTCCTGCGGAACATCCGCGTGCGTAAGAAGATGTGTCTTCAGGTTGCTCCTCTGATTGAAGCTCCGACCGCATACCGTGCACTTGTGTGGTGACTCCTCCATATGCATGACTTTATGAACTGCCAGAGTCCTACTTTGGCAAAACCCTTTGCCGCACTCGTTACATTTGAACGGTTTCTCCTTGCTGTGTATATATCTAAAATGTAAAAAAATTCGTCAGCCTTGATTGCCGAGCTAGCAATCTCTTTTTTTTATTATCTAGTTTTCCATTAATGAATTTATACGTCCATATCCTGCAGAAACTAACAATAACAATACATCAATAATATAATATCCAATAATGTGACTGTTATACAATTGTATTATATTATATTATTGAAGAGAAAATTATAATATTAATGTAATGTTATTGTTAGTTTGTATTCTGCGGGACATAGTCTGATAAAAAATAATTTTATAAATATCACAATAATTTTTTCTATTTTGTAAATTGATTTCTTTCATGTTTGATAATTTTTACTTTATTTTCGATAAAACTTAACTTTTTTTCTCCTTCTAACCGATGTATAATTGTATTTAGCTTTCATCATCAACAATAAGTTGATGATAGAAACAAATTGATATTTCTTGTTTTTACAGGAATGCGGATGATAGCAAGCATTGATAACGATAACTTATATGGCTGATATCGATATTTTTAATTCTTACAAGCGGAATAAAAATAAAATTGTTTATGTAAAAAAATTGTTTTTAAATTTGTTACGAAAATTTTACATACAATTAATTGCAAAATCACCGAAATCACAGTAATTTTCATTAATGAAAGTTTGTATACTATGGTGATATACAATGATGAGTTACTATGATAAATTGCTACGATGATTTTGTAAGCATCAATTGTTGCTTACATAATATTGTTGCTTACAATAGATGACGTGTGATCTCTTGACTTTGTTTTGCATTCCTGTGCAATCATACTGAGGACATCCATATATGTGTATGGTCAGAAATTTAAGAAGCATTTGAAGAGTTTTGTTCAAAATAGATTTTCCTAACAATATATTTAATACTAAAATGTAATATTATAATATCTATATACATGTGATGTTTTTATAAAAAATATTCCGATACTACATGATATGATGACAATAATACTATTAATCGATAAATGAGCCGCGGGCGATGAGAATACTCGTTTTATAAAAAATTATTCGGTCTACTGTAACAGCTAGATGGTGAAATGAATAAACTAAAAATTATACCAGTCTAAATAAACGAATTAATAAAGTTTTACGCTGACATTCCAGGGATAACGATTACGATAAAAAAATATTTCCAGATTATTAGAGAAGTTTTGCAATACCGTGTATAAAAATATAATGTGATAAACACTCAAGTTACGTTATTTAATGGAAAGTTGAAACTGCACAGTTTGTCTTTTCACTAAATAATGTGACTTTAACGTTTACCGTATCTGGATACATAATATTATAAAAACTATCTATTAACAATATCATAATTAACTAACAATATCAATGTAAATGGAAATGGAAACCTTCTTTAGAAAAATTTTATAAAAGTATTAAAAGGAATTAACTCCTCAAAATTTATTTTCTACAAGAATTTTCATATCTATATTCTTATATATAAAAAATGTAGAATTAAATTAAATATATAGCAATCATCAATGTTTATTGATTCAATCACCAATATTTTTTCATCAATAAGGCTAATTCTACAATGTACTTTTTGTTTTCTATTTTTTTGCTGTTTGTCTCTTGTTGATTAAAAAGGCAAGAGACAAACAGAGACAAATAGCAAGAAACAGGAAACAAAGAGCATATTGTAGAATTAGCCAAAGTATCATAAAATTCGTTTTGTATAGTGCTTCGTCTAACATCATGTAAACTGGTATCGAGATACTACCGTGTCTCCTAATACTTTTTGAAGGTCGCAAAAAGGATCGTAAAAACTTTTCACAAACAATATATTTAACACGCCAAGGGTAATATGTACAAAAAATTAAAGAATAGACATTTCAGATGTATAGAATAGACGAACAATTACCGGAAACATTCAAAGAAAAAACTTACTTAAGTTTAATTCTTCATGAATGTTCTCAAAGAATTTTGAAAATTCTCTTTTGAACAATAAACGACATTTATTTCTTCAGTGTATCCATTAATTGCATTATTAATACATTATTGTGACAAGTTCATTAACTTTGCGTTATTTTAACTTACATATTCTTATTTAAAAATTTTGTACTTATATACTTCGATATAATTTTACTTACTTTTAATTCAATTAGTTATGGAAAAATCGGTTAAATTAAGATTCAAATTTATCCAAGTTCACTGTTGCAGCATTATTATCACAAAATTTAATAAGTTATCAATTATATTACCATTAACATATTAAAATCACGCCGTTTTTTTTTTTATTATTTGTTATTATCTTCCTTTTATTAAATTATTCTGCAACTTTTATTTCGTATCATAAACGATATATCTTTGTGCCACGTAAACATATAACATATTTTATCATTATCGAAATAGAAGCATCTATTTTAAAAGTGAATACTTACCGATGATCCCTCAAATGATCCTGCCTGCGAAAAGCCTTCCCACATATGTCGCACGAGTATGGTCGCTCGTCGGTGTGCGTCCTTTCGTGAATTAGCAGGTTGTAGCTCTTCGTGAACTGTCGATTGCAGAACTTGCATATGAATTGTTTTTTAGGCCTTTGACCCGTTGATCTTCGAGCGAGAAACGACGGAGGCTGCGGTGGCGGCGGTACCGGAAACATGGTGCCCGGATGACTCTGATAGTATAGATAAGGGCGTTGGGGGCAGCAACCCCTAAACGTTAATAGGGCTGCATCTTTCAACCAATTACTGATAAGAGTGGTCTGATAGTTGCTAGCACTGTGCGTTGGCTGAAGATGTTGCGGATGGTGCTGCTGGATATATCTGCCGTTGAGAAAGTTTGATTTGGCCCATTTCGAGGTTGAAAAAACTACATGTTGTTGTTGCTGCTGATGTTGTTGTGGATGTTGATGCTGATGCAACGATCTGTCGATCGTCGGCGGTGTTTGTGGTGGCGTTAGCGGCTCCGTTTTTGTCTCCATCTGTGTCCTCCCCGCACCCCCGAGCATCAAAAGGCAAAATAAAACCCGACTGACGCGAAAATTAAATGACCTTCACTTTAAGAATGATCGATCGTGGGCGATCGACGCCTCGCTCGCGAGACCCACATTCGTTTCGAATTGGGAACGAAAGCGTGCAGTGACGAAAGCGAGCGCAGTCGAGGAACCAGCGAGAGGGAGAGAAAAGGACTTCGGAAAAAAAAAGGAATAAGAAGATATTTACTCGAGAGTCGGCGCGATACTAAGCGTCTGAGTGCCGCAGTCGAGCCCAGAGGATCGCCGTTTACCTGGCGCCAACGACGACGACACGGTGGCTCCTCCTACCGTGTCTCGTACGCTGGATACGCCGGTTGGCGGCCCGACTTCCACAGGGGCGGAGCTTCCGGGTTGGGGTGACCCCGCGGGGCGTCGCGACGCTACCCATCCGTGGACAGCCGTGTTCTCCCGCCGCCGTCGTCGCCACGCGTCCACAAGACGCCGGAGGGGGTGGATGGAGCTGCCGTAGAAGAGAGGGGGAGACATATGATGTTCCGACGACGTAAGTTGAAAATGTTACGCTGATGAAAGATGGAATGCGCGCGTGCATGCCACGCATACGTATACACTTTACACATACATACTGTATATGTTGGTCGGTGATAAAATTTACACGTAATCTCGTGTAAATTAACGTAAGTTCATCAGATTTTAGATGCCACAGACTGGCATCCGAAAATGATGAACAATTTTGATTAAGTCGAGAAGAAACACATCGGCCAATGTATCTTTATCTCCTCGATTTAATAATAAATCTCTTATGATCTCTCTATATCTAAAAAAAAGTATAGCGAAGCATAAAAAGAAAAGTTTGCTGTTTAATGCATATTTATGTGTTCAAAAATTTAAATAAAATTCTCTTTGTTGAAGTACCGAAAAAACAGGCGATTTATAGAGAAATATTAAGGACTCTTTCTATTCTCTTATCGAGATGTGCTAGTACAAGAAGCTTTTCTCAATTTTTCTCGACTACGATAAAATTACATGAAAAAAGATACATTATTTCAATGGATAAATGACAATTTTTCATATGCGAAAATAAATCCCCGCGCGTAACGTATGTAACCGACACGTACATATACGTGAAAATGGGGACAATTCTGTTACTACAAACTCCATTGCAGTCAACGGACGAGCATGTTTCCAGCATGATGCATCGGATAATCGACTCATGCAAGTTTTCATGCGAGCCAACCACAGGGTCGACGGGCGCGAACCACCCCTACCGTAGGGATTACATATCACGAACCATTAGTATATAAACAACATGGCGCCACTAGCATGTTTTGTAAAACGATATAAATTATCATTGTGTTCTAGTCGAATAGATTTATATTTTACTTTTATAATATTTCTAAAAAGACCTGATAAAAATTATGGAAAAAATAAAATACATGAAAACATTCGTCTTTCATTATTTAAAGTAATTATATAAGTAGTTATATATATTTAAAATTATTAATTATATAAAATAGTATAAATAATTAATAGAGAAAATAAATTTTTTGGGGGAAAATTTTTATATTGATTATTTACTTTATTTTTATAAAAATTTGACAACACAAGAATTTCTTATTAATTATATAATATATTTTCTATATAGACGTTTTGTAATTATGTAAAAAATTAAAAATTTTTTTTATTTTTCAGATTTTCGAAAGGCAATAGATTAATCATTTTTAATAATGTGTAAAATCATTGTTTCGTCGCGTACGTATAGTGTAGTTACTAATTGGAACAGGCACTTTTACTCTTAACGTAATCCATAATCCATCTTCCTCGTTCTCATCCAATATTCTTTTTCGATGTATGGTCCAGTAATCTCATTATACGTTAACGATGCAGCACAGCATGATATTTGGGTTATCGATGCTACCGATACATTCGCTATGAATTTACATCAATGTCAAGGAAGATAAATCTTTATGTTAAGCTGTATTAATGAGTAACAAACTGATGAAACCTGTTTGGAAAACAATTGATTTTAATGATATTTATCAAGTAGTTATTATCATACACATCTTAAGTCAAAAATCGTTAATACATTGGAATTTCAAAAATTCTTATTAAGATAACGACACACACGATGTTTATCTTTCAATTTTTTATCATTTAAGTCGTTGTTTTTATATATTAAACGTTTAATATTCAATGCAAGATAATCTTTATATTAGATAAATAAAATTCAAAAGAAGAAAGAGAGAGAGACAGAGAGAGAGAAAGAAATGATACTTAAAGCTAAAGCTAGTATTCATAATCAGTTTTTATATTCAAGAGCGTCTTAAGTTCGACCTTGAGGTGTCACGAGCCAATCAAAGGGCCATATTAGCGTCTTAAGACATTATTTTCAGACGGTTCTTAAAATAAGAACCAACTATGAATACCGATCTAAATATGAAAAATGTATCTAATTTTAAAAGCTTAATTTTTAAAAGAATTTATTCAATAAAAATATTTTGGATAATTTAAAAATAATGAATAATTAATTTAAAAATACGTTGAAAATTAATATATAAAGGATAAAATCTGGATTGCTGAAGATGACTCAAAATAGGCACCGATGGCTCGTCACTCAATGCAATTGACTCGTGATCTGTAGATTCGGGTTTGATCTTATCTGCATCCCATATACGCGATTTTTCACATTTGCCGTTCGAATTCGGTATTAAACTGTAGGTTCCCTCGAGTGTTGACAAATTCTAAGAAGTAAGAATGCAAATTACTATCAAATGCAAAAACAAAGCGAATCTCTGTTTCCCGAAGAGGCTAAAGAACTAAAAATTGATCCGCATGGTACTATGACTTCTCAAATGGGATCGGAAAATCAAATTCGGGGAATATACTAAGGCTCAAAATAGAGTCAAAACGTTCAATTAACTGTTGGACATCATAATATCACAATAAAAATTAATTAAAGTTTTTATATAATTTTGTTGCGCATGATTAATCGCGCTCTATTCTCATTAGCCTTGTTTGATTCTTCTTTAATTGTTTTAAAATATTGTTTCGGTAAAATGAACACAAAGAAAGTCGATAACTAATGCGCGGCAAAATACCATGAATAGTATCATTATCGATAACAATATGATATGTAAAGATTTATCTTATCCATTTATCGATTTATAACAGCACAGACAGTATGACACCGACGTAAAGGCATATTAACATTCGCGAGTTGAGAAGGAAGCTTTTATCGATCGCGCGAAATGACGTAGGCGAGTTATTTACAAAGATATTTTGGATTCGCCGCTTCTACCATTTACAAACCCTTTAAATAACTTAATGTTCGATTTTCCTCTAGTAATACTATCGATTATACTAATTATTTGATGTATAATCTTTAATTTTTATAAAAAATTAATAAATTCGTTCTCCACTCACTCTTTAATAAGTAAATACAAAATTCATGAAAAATAAAAACAAATACAACCTCATAAACAGTATTAAACACCTCTAAACAATAATTTTTTATCCGTAGATAGAAGATTTGCATATAAACTTTTTTATTTTTAATTTTTCATTACTCGCAAAGAATATTCAGGACACTTCTGCCTTATAAATTTGCTAAATATATAAATGCTTTTTATACATTATATATATACTATTTAGCGCAAAATTATATTATTATCTTTATTATAAAATACATAAAAAAAAATTTGCATTTATTTTATCAAAAGGACAAAAAGAATGTATAGAGAATATTATAAATCTTTATTTCATTGTATATCATCAAATGAAATATTGAAAATTTTTATAATGTTAGGGTATCAGAAACACACAGGTAATTAAGTTTAAAAAAAAAACCACACGCGTATAGGATATTTTTCTGAACTTTGCAAACTTCGAACGCGAGTACAGTGTTCTGCTCGTTTTTCCTGTAAATTCTTCCGACGTGCATAAAAAAAGCGCATGGGAACTGACGGTATTTCACTGATCGCTTTTCGCCTGGAAAGTAATCTTGCACAAGGGAGGTATGCCTGTAATCGTTATCGTTTCTCGATCACGCTGCAGAAATAGGATGAAGGGTTGGGGGAGAAAGGAGGAGTGAAAGGGAGAGAGAAAGAGAGAAAGAGAGAGAGAATAGAGGGAGAGACGACTCTTCGAAACCTGTCTCGTATAATTCCACAAAATGTTTAGCATACAAAGACAAATATAATGGTCGCCGAGATGAGGTTGCGACGAGATCACGGGCCCCGGGCGGGGATGGTTAATTCAGTTTCAAGCTCCATCAGGCAGGCAGATCCCCTCGCTGCCCGTCCACCCCCTTCGCACGCTCTCGTCACCCCTGAAGCGTCTTTGTACGTCGCCGTCATCCATCTATCTCTCTCGTTTCCTCTCTTCCCTCTCTGTCTCACACACACACGCACGCACGCGCGCGCATGCACACATACACACACACACACACACACACACACACACACACACACACATCTCGTTTGCGCTTTGCCACTCCTTGCAAAACTACACAGGTACTGGAACTACCAAATTGAACATATACTTGCTAGAACTTGCACTGCACCCTCTCTGCTTCTCTCTCTAACATCGGATTAAGGTTCCTTTGAAACGGCAGTATTTATACGTCCTGAGATTTTTTTACCATGTATTTTTTTTAATAAAAAGAAACGTTAACAAATTTAAAACCATTTTTATTCTTCTAAAAGATACTCAGTTTAATATTGCACGTTTAATGTTGCGAGTATGCGTGGGAGGTAGCAGAATACAAAACCGTGTAAAAACGTGCGTATAAAAACGTATGTTTAAAATATATTTAACAGATCTGTAATTTATTTTAAATAAAAGAAAAATCTCAGAATCAAAATATTCACTTACATGCACTTACATGCAGGTAAAATATGTCTTCAGAAAAGCGACTAGTAATTAGTTATAAGTAACAAGTATTTCCCAATAAGAACACAAATTCGTAATGTTTACGTTGATATTTTACATGACTACATAGACAAAAATTCATTGATATAACCACATGTAGCATGTTATGAAATGACGTCAAAATATCAAAATATTCAAATTTCAATGTGAATTACATAGAGTGAAAATTGATGTAATTTTATTTAATTTTAATTCCATATTACTATCCTCTAGTTTTATCCCCGTTAAATTTTATCAGTAATTCTATATGGATTATATGTATTAAAATCAAAATGTAAATGTTTACGTAAAATTTATGTCCAGATTTTGAGAAAAAATTCGAGTTGGGGGAGGAGGCAATAAAATCACAAGATTGTGGATAGGATATCATGTCAATCAATTTTTGCGTCCATGTAATTTGCGTAAAATACATAAATTAAACATAGTGTTTCCGTTCGATTCGATCGAGGAATTCACGTTTGAGTTAGTTTCTGTATATAGGATTAAAAAATCTGATAGATTTAGTACCTTCATGGTTCATGACAACTCAACGCTGTCTCGTATTGAGTTGAATTGAGTTAATTATTGTAGTAGCAATGAAATCGGAGAAGCAATAAAAAGGAATTTCATAACATTTTACGAATTATGAGATATATGCTCTTTTATTAATTTATGCTAAGATTAAATTTACTTACTGTTACAATTATATACAGTATTATATATAATTGTATATAATGTAAGATACTGTATATAAGTATTATATATAATTGTATATAATGTAAGATACTGTATATAATTATCGGAAGCACTAATCACAAACCTGTTCTCAAACTGATTCTAGATTGATTTCTAGGAAAGCTGACAAATTTTTTATTTTTTTCCCCATCTTCTTCCTGTATCATTCATTGCGGATTATCTTAGGTCCTCTCAAAGCCCAAGAACACTTAAGACTCGAGATACTGACATCTTTACCAGACGGTGACAGTCTGTTTATAACACAACTTTCAGAATTAACTGCTCTCATGCAAGGGTGAAAAGTTTGTCACAACCCGACTTGAACTGTGATTTAAACGGGTCTATTTTATGTGGAGTAAATTTTCACGAGAGAAGATTTATGTTTAACGAAGAAATGGTTCGATTATTTGTAAATAAAAACTACAAAAATTAAAACAAATTTAGTATTTATAATCAATTTAACAAATTATTAAATCCAAATAGAAAGATTTTAAAAAAATGATAATAAAAATTTGAGACAATTTAACAAATATCTCAAAAGTAAATATTAGGTATGGGAAAAAGTTCGTGGCGTTTTTTCCATTAGATGGCAGTAAAAAAACGCCACGAACTTTTTCCCATACCTAATATATCAATTAAATTAAAAAATTGATATATATGTACTAATTATTTCATATTATAAAAAATTACGTTATAAAAAATTTTTATGATGTCATGTTTTCATATATTAAAATGTTTTTTGTATTTATAACTTTCTCATGTACAATTTAAAAATTATGTCTAGATTAGTTAATATATTTATTTGGGGAAATATATAAACTTATTATAAATAATTTATTAAATTCCTATATTTATGTCGTCTTATATATTATTTTATATTATATTCATTAACAAAGCATATAAAATAAAATTCTAATCAGCAAAAAAAATTAGAAATCATTCCATTAAAAATGGATTATATGTTATTGCGAATATCTTTTCATTTCAGTTTAATGTTTTTAAAAAAGATGAAACGTCATATTTAATTCGACACTATTCAAGTGGCAATCTGGAAGCCTATCGAAACTGCCACTTGAAAAACAGACACAGCGATTTTCTAATTTCTCGCTTTCCTTCTCGACCACAGATGTCAAATACCGTAAGATTCAGATTACTGAAACTGAAAAAAAAGGCTTTTCTATTCTTTCTTATTCGGTTTTTATACCTCACATCACAACTAACTTTGAATATTTTTTTCATTATAATCAATGTAGAAATTGTAGATCACACGCAAAGCTTTTAGAAATGGCACTTTTGTTTGTCTTATTCCGTAGAAAGCAAATAAAATAAAACAAAACTAAAGACAAAAAAATAATTTATAGATTTTTTTTGTAATTTTACATCTGTATTTTTAATTTTTCCACTGAAAATGAAGTAAGTAAATATTTTTTTCTTTTATATGTATAACGTCTTCTAATTTTGTGTCATTTTCAAATTTTCATTGAAAATATTACAGAAACAAAATTTACTTGCTAAAGTTGTAACAGAAAGATCTCGATTATGTTTACAAAAATTTTACGGCACTTTAAAAGCGATAAGTGACGTTTATTGGCCTCGTTTACCGATCATCCCCTTTGAATCCATACTGCAATTCAATGTATATTGTCCCGTTATTAAACTTCAAATCATTTATAGGCGATATCATCTGCTTAGTTTCAATAGTTGAACAGACGCCCATCGCTTCTGCCAGCTTCTCTCAGCTCGGGGTGTCATATGCCCTGTTCAGATAATATCTACGCAGCCGTAAGATGTCACGTACTTAACTCCCATGTGTGGAACGATATGCAAAGTTGGACGAGGTGCGTGAACTTAAACAGAGACTTCAATCCTCTTTATAAACTACTGAACAGTTTACATCACGTATTTCTATTGCTATTTTATTCGATACGTGTGGTAAATCATTTAAACTGCACGCACAATTTTTGCATAGACTAATAAGAGAAGCTGCTCCTATTCTACACTACAGTCACTATGAGCAAAACTAATGTTTCTTTTACATAAAAACACTAATCTCTTTAATAATAATTTTTTTTTTAATAATAATTTTTTTTAAATATATCACTCTCTCTTCTTTTCTCTGTCAATCACTTTATAATTATTATAATTCTTAACTAATTAATTTTATTCATTTCACGCACTTATACTATTTCTCTTTTTTCTTTGTAATTCAATTATCTTTTTTATTATCTTTTCTTGCTCTCTATATCTCAGATATTTATGTTTACCATATATTTTCATAAAGTTTTACATGTTTTAAGGTTTAATAAAATTACAGTAAGTAAAATTACGAAACCCAGACAATATGGAATATTCCAACAATATTGCAGCAACATTGTAATATT
>Ga0157364_1004374_pt1 | contig 14090 bp, 2 predicted proteins | sample AttsexASBM2_FD_111476 | JGI IMG/M metagenome (GOLD analysis project Ga0157364, IMG submission 111476) | Fungus gardens microbial communities from leaf cutter ant in Ribeirão Preto, State of São Paulo, Brazil - Atta sexdens ASBM2 | ecosystem: Host-associated > Fungi > Mycelium > Unclassified ... | reverse complement strand
TATATATATATATATAGAATGTTTCTTAAATAGCGAACACTAATCATATAGCGCTATTCCTGATTAAAAATTAAGTCGAAGTCTTTTACCATTTTGCAATCTTCACAATAATTAATTGAATATTAATGTCTAAAAATTGCCGAGTAAGCAATTGTCCCATCACATAATGCTATCCCTGATAAAAAATTAAATCAAAAAGTCCCTCCATTTTTATGATAGTTAATGGTTGGGCAACTGGATACGCACTTATTCGACAATATTTAGAAATTAATATTTCGTCAATATTTGCGAAATTTGCAAAATTGTAGAGAACTTTTCGATTCAATTTTTAAAAACACAAAGTGTCGAGGCTATAATAGTTTTTGAATTATAAGCTTTTAAAGTTAGCGAATCCTATGCCTAAAATTCGCGCGTATAGGTGTATAGGCGCGTATAGTTGGTATTTTGCGTTATATTGTATGTAGAACAAAATGCCAAAAAGCGCAAACTTTAGGCGGTATGATTCGCTAACTTTAAATGTTTATAATTGAAAAACTATTCTAATCTCAACATTTTGGTATAAGAATTTTGGTCTCAAAATAACAAAAAGGAATATGCTATTAGCAGGTGATGCGTCGAGTCTGAATCCTGTATACACATATACGTACATACATATACACGTGCACATACATATATGTATGCAGGATGCATTATGTCGAACTGATATTAAAACAGAAGGAGTTGATTATAGAGTTTGATGAGGTTTTTCCGGATGAAGGCGACGTACGTCTACACCCATGTCTTTGTTCATAGTTAGGTCCTTCGTCCTGCCGATACAGACGCAAGTATACGGGAGTACATCATAAACCGCCTTATAAAAGTCACGTACCACAAGGGCCGAAGGTAGTTTTAGGTGTATTCTCGTAGTCATAGCAACGCATGTCTACCGTCCAATCGATAAAGTGCAATATTCAAGTGATTCAGATTGGCATATGAGAATATTGAATTGACTGACATATATTTCTATTTTCAATTTACTCTATGATTTTTAGCATCTTAAAATCAAAATAGTAAATAAAGTGTGTTTGAAAAACTCATATAGATACATAATAGATACAATATATCTTATTTATTAATATCAAGATATCTAACTTCATAATTGAAAAAGAAATATAGAACAGATTTTCTTTAATAAATAAAAGTAGAAAATTAATTACATTTCTATAAAAAAGATTTAAAACTCTAATATTAGTAGTAATTATTCTTCAATTTTGATAAGGACAACAACATCTTGCTGCAGGATCTATATCGCTTTCTTTCAGAACGATTGCAAGCGCGATAGCTTTCGATCGGCTGAGACAGAGGGTGGAAAATAGAAACGCAGCCCTCGGGTGGGCGTTGCAAGGGTAGTTTAGTGGCGGTCGCTATGGAAACCCCGAAGAGCCGATGTTCACTGCACCCCCGTTGTGGACCTTGAATAAGAATCGAAGGGCATACTATAACGAGGTACAGCGAATTCGCGAGCATTTTTTTCTTCGAATCCGCTGTTTATTATAGAAATATTGGAAGCGAAGAACCAATAATTTTTTGCTCTTCATAATTAAGAATTTATGGACTCATAAAATATCTTTAATATATTTCTATAAGAAAGAGAAAAATAAATAATTAAATTTATGCCTATTGAATAAAAAATTATTTTGAGTAAAAAATAAATACTCATTAGTAATGAATTCGACGAGGTAAACTCAAAAAATTTCACGTTATTTTCAAATTCAGAAATGCTTTTAATAAGGTCTACATCTTCTGCGAATTTATACAGGTGTAAATCATTAATTTGAACTCGACAGTGCAACAGGCCACGTGTTCTCTTTTTTCATTTACACCGAGCGAATGTCGTAGTCCTTTATTTCGCGGTTCCGAGTAGTCCACGGAGGTCTTTCGCCTCTTCTGAGGGATCGACGTCCCGGTCACCGACATCGAGTGCAGTAACCAAGGAGTAGGTTATCCGCGGACCTTCACCGCACGACAAGAGGTCGAAGACCCTACGGTACCTTCGTCGAGTGATCGATTCGTTTTAACCCTTTTGAGTCTCCTGATGATAAATGTTGTTGCTGTAGTATTACAAACTCTTAGCACAACGATTAAGCACAAATTTTAATACAGAGTAACAAATAGAATTCCAAGAAATCCAAGATTATAAAAAACAATTTCAAAAATTATGCGATTACAAAAAATTAACATATAAATCATTGCGAAAAAAAATAATGATATATTTATATATATTTAAAATTAATTTTGTAAATATAGAAAATTGCCAATAAACATATTATATCACGACAGGAATCATAAATCGTAGGAAACCTTTTATTACAAAAAAAAAATACAATTTTATTTATTATAAATTAATGGAATTTCGCAAAACTATATGCGAAAGTAGAAAACAAGCAAAAGGGCGTCTCTTACGTCTCTAGATGGGGTCTCTGTCCTTAACAACGTAGGTCGAGGACCTTCAACGACTCGTGCAGCCTTCTATCGTTCGCCCCCTCCTTCCCCTTTCTGTGTTACCTCTCCCCCTTTCTCGCTTATACTTTTTGCAACTGCCTGCCTGATCGACTGTTACTGAACTAAACGCCGACGCGAACGATCGAAGACAAATTCAAACTCGTTTTCTCAATCACATTTGATAATCGCGAAAATTCCAACTTATTGCATCAATTCTAATCATTTTTTTTCTATAAGTAGGACAATTAATTCTAATTTAATTAAATACAGAAAATATTTGGACATGAATGTAATAGATATTCGTACAAAACTTGATCAATATTAAAATCTTTTGCTATTTGAATTAATAAATCGAATATGATTTATGAAATAATGCAGAGGTAAGAAAGCCAATATAAGCATGGCGATGCATATAGTTGATCGTGCATTGCCGAAACTATCATCGTATTATATAGTTACAAAGAGTCTCAGCAATTCAAATAGTGATGCAAATTGCGATGTGCAATCGGATTCTATATGTATTAATGGGTCAGTGGCATCGCGCAAACCTTGCTCGAGCATTGCACTTTTGTAGCTTGTCTTACCTCCCTCCCTTGCCTCCGTTGTATTGCAAGGTATTTTGTCCTTTCTCTATATTTTTCTCTTTCTTTTTTCATTTTTGTATTAAAGACTTACTTGCTTTGCTCAAATTTTAATATTTGTGACAATAATAACAATATTAACAATGACATACACATCTTATGATACTTTTTTAAATATTTTGTAATATCGGTTTTAAATTTAAAAAATTACGAATTATATAAAGTCTACTAGCTTGTATTAAAAATAATATTGTAGTTAGATTAGTAATTATAATAATTGCATAAAAAGCTGTTACACATATATTTATATAGCCACTGTGATATACTCGTAAATTACGCTGATCGTAAATCAATCCTAAGAATGATCCAATGATCTGAGGCGTAAATAGCATTATTGATCGTCTAATTGTTACGGAGGATGGTACTGACCTCGATTCACTATAAAATGTTCGCTCTAATTTACAGATGTATAAAAAAATACGATCTTGTTATTTTTGATAATATCGCAATGAGTATTATATGAAAATGGATCTCTATAAAACAGTGAAGAGTTTCTATTCTTATAATACAAATTTATATCTGTCTTTGTAATATAAATTTAATATAAATTGTACAACTACATTTTTTGTTTCGAACAATTAAAAATATCGAGATCTTTTTAAACTTTTATAAAAAAAAATAGTACATTGATCTAATTATTAGTTTGAAGAAGTAAGATCGATAAAAAAATCCCCTTGAGCGTTGAATATATCGAATTTCATCGATCAATAAAAGTGGGAATAGAGATATGAGCTCAGAACGTTTCAATGACGGTTAGCCTGTATTATACTCTAAAATAAACCTATATCCCTAACCCCTTTCGTATTTCCTCTTTTCCGGAAAAGAAAAAGAACTGAAAGCTGTATGAAGGTTTCATTGGTTTTATCCGAAAAGGATGTGCGAGTACTTCGATGTAAGATCCAGCTGCCGAAGATTCAGGTAAACTTTTGTACCCTTTCAAACATTTTATTTCGTAAATTCAGAACCCTTTTCACGTTGATCATCGTGATCGTCGTGCACAAACGCATTTTATGCTTCGTATTGCTCATTGAATTCCAGAGTTGCGTACAATGAATTAGAGGTCTGTTGCTCCAGATTTACGTTTATTAAATAAATAGAATAGAATTGCCTATATATACGCAATTCCATTCTATTTATATATACATATATATATATATATATATATATATATACATACATATAATAATAATAATACGCAATACTTTTTATCGCATTGCCAAATACTTATTCAGCATTTCTTCAATTATCAGGTAAAATGATACTTACTCCATTATAGGTACACTATTTTTATTATAAAACTTTGTTTCTCAAATTTTCGTCATGGTAAATGGGGAGGAAAGTAACTTTGCAAAAGAAGTTCCTAAAATGAAACTTGAATTCCGACGAGGTCGCTGTTTTATTAATGTTTTATTAATATAAATTTAATCAAATGCGACACATCGACATATTTTTATGCATTACTGTACATCAATATCACATGTACACATAAATTTTCGTACAACAATAGTTTAATTAGACGTCTAAGTCAAATTCTAAGAATTTTACGTTGTTTGTTCGTGTAAACTATTAATTAATCTATGGATCATAATTTCATACTGCAAAGCTTTTATACAAGTTGTTACGATATTGACAGCTTTGACATCATATTGGATTAAGAAATAGTATAAAAGATTTCAATTTAAACAACTTTTTTTATTCTCGACAAAAATTCCATCTTAAACACATATATTAATGCGTATAATTTAATCATGATAAAGAATTTTCAAATCTATAAAAGAAAAAAGTAACTGTTGTATAAAAATTATTGCATTTCGATAATACAGATTTAGGATTCCCTTAACGGTAGTTACAGATTAACTTTTGTTAATGTAAAATACATCTTTGAATACCCTGTGCAATTCTGCTCATAAATCAACTATATTTTTTTCGTTCAATTTTATACAACATAAAAATTCTCAATGAAAGGCTTCAGCCTTTTTCGTTAGTGTAGCGGCTGCAATGGATTTTTCTGTTTCACTCAGTTTGTGAAATTCATTACATTATAACTTATGATGAAAGAATCCCAACATTCCAAAATTGAAATGAATTATCCAGGTATATCTTCAAAAAAAACAAAACAAAAATAATAATTGAATTATAGAATTCAAGGACAAATCGAAAGGGAAAAGGACGAAATACAAAATAAAACAAATTATTTTTTACAAAAGCTATAAAAGTTGTTGGTTAAATTCTTCATTTATTCTATCTGTGTTAAGCAGAATACCATCTTTTCCTTATCATAATATAATATTCATTATCCATGAATATTAATTTATTCTTAATTGTGATATCGCAAGATCAATAATCATAAGACGAAATCAGTTCTTCACCGAAAAGAGGCAATTTTTTATGAGGGAAGATTCTAGCCTAACCAAAGAGGGGAGAATAACCGACAAGGGATGATCCATCTCCTTCTTTGGTCGGCAGGGGTGGTTGTGCGAGTGTGGCCAAGGTCGGGACCGATAAACACAATCGTTTCCTTGGTAACTATCCCTTGAGATCGTATAACCTTGAACATCTCGCGAGATTTCGGATCTTTCCTTAAGTCACACTCAAACAAAGAAATCTTAAGTTGAACACTTGACTTATTATGATCCATTCTCATTAATAATTCTAAATTTTAATGTAAAAATATGTAATGTTAAAATAAAATAGAGTTAATTTCACACGAAGAATTATCATTTTGAATATATCTTACGATTGATTGATTTATAATGTTTCACAGATCTGTCTTGATTTATAATGTCTCACAGATATACATCCTTTCTTTTGCTTCTTTTTTCTTTCCCAAGTAACAAAAAGTGTCTAAAATCGGAATCATAAGACGTTTTTTGCGTCTAAAAGATGACTTAAAGATGTCTTATGTCACAATTTTAGACTTTGTGTTGTTTGGATTTTTACATCTCATGTTTAACAACCTTCGAAATTATAATGTATAAAATATGCCTTACTATTCCTACTATTTAAATAAAATATAATAAAAAAAAATGTAATAAGAATATAACAAGAAAAAAATATATAACAATTAAAGAAAAATTAAGTATTACACAGATATAAATGTAACACCTAAATGTAAATGTAACACAGTTTATAAGAATAATATAAGAATATAAGAATAATATAAGAATAATATAAGAATAATATAAGAAATACAGAATAAAAATAAACTATCTGAAAATATTTATTACCATTATGACTGCAACACAGACTTTTGCATAACGCATAGTGCTTAAGTGACCAACCAAAAATCAACCAATCAGAAACCGCCCTTTCCTGCCATTTCACGGAAAGGAAGAATTTTGATTGGTTAATTCTCTTATGCATTATGCAAAAATCTGTGCTGCGGCTTTTATATTCAATTTAAATTATGGAAATAGTAAAGCATATTTTATACATATAATATTCAAATATATATATTGAAAAATCAAAAATATATTTAGATACATGTACACTACTTAATTTTCTTTTAACATTTTTTTAACCCATATTATTTTATGTCACTTTATATATGTCATGTCAATTAATTGGTTGTTTCAATAATATCACCATGCACATCTTAACGTTAGACATTACTTGATAATGTGACTTCTCGATCACCCTATACACAGATAAAGCGAAATGAGAACGTAAGAAGAACCGGGTTCATTTACCCGTGTAGTTATCGCAACAGGACTCTTTCGGACATAATCGCGTTCTTGTCTCGTGAGATTCTTTTTGCACACCTCGATATGTAATGTTCAGCTTGACAGCAAGCAAGTGATCGTAGCAAGCAATCATTATAATGCATCAAGTAATTTTAACTCTATTTATGATTTTTTACTTATCTTGTGTTGTGCGACAGAATATCAGAAGCACACACACACACATACAAATTATGAAAACACAAAATATAAATATTGATAACGTTAATCTTTTTTGTAATATATTTTTGTTAAATCACACACACACACACACACACACACACACACACGCGCGCGCGCGCGCGCGCGCGCACACACGCACACGCACACGCACATTACTGTATTTTTTAAAATATTTTAAATATTTTGTTGACAATTAGCATTTCTGACGAAAGAAAACATCATATTTGACTGAAGCCATGTCACTCAAGAAGCAAAGTTTTGTATATATTAGGTATAATTATAGCTCGTGGAACGTTTTGCTGAAACCTGAGAATTTTATTCAAATAGTTGGAAAATTCGGATACAAGAGCCGAAAACAAAAATCTTTGGGTTCGAAAGCGGAACCTTTTAGTCGGAAGACAGGCTATATTCTCTTCGAAAGGGTTCGGTGATGATCGGGGTGCAAAGGAAGAAAAAGAGTGTGTGTGCGTGCGCGCGCGTATGTGTGTTTGATGAGAGAGACAGAGAGAGAGAGAGAGAGAGAGAGAGAGAGGGAGAGAGAATGAGCAAACAAGCAGGAGAGAAAGAGGAGATGAGAGCGAAAGAGGGAGAAAGAGGATACAAACGGGGAAGTGGACGAAGAGAGGAGGAAATAGTCGTCGAGAGACAGGGGAAGAGAGAGAAGTCGGGTTCGTGACCGAGCAGGATCAATGCACGACGTGGACCTTGAGAGTCCCTCCACCCTTCACCCACTCCCCCGTCTAACTCTCACCCAGCGACGATCCCGCCGCCCTCCTCGCGTGTCGTTCGCAGCCCTTGCACAGGCGGCGCGACAACGACGGAGGCAAGAGGAAAATGAGACGGGCCTGGAGGATGAGCGCAGAGAGGGAGAGACAGGCCTGAGAGGAGAGGCAGAGGCGCAGATTGCATCGTGTACAGCACCGCTCTGTCAGCCATACCAACAAAGTATAACCGCACTAGCACACCGCAGTCGGCTGCTGATACGCAGGCCGATGCACTGCCATGGCCTCTTACGACGGCCAATGCTCTTTGAGATCTACAGAGGTTCTAAAAATTGCATTATTAACCCTTAACTGGGTATAGTACGGTCCTCTTGCATGATCTCATGTCCAATTAATTGCTGAAACCGCTGCTATTTGAGATCGACTTCCTTCATATTTCATTTTGCTATTGGGAAAATGTTTTCCTCTCTTTCTTTTTCTATTTTTCTTTCTTTCTTCTAATTAATTTACTTGATAACTCTACTATAATTCATATCTAGAATAATTGAAAATGTGTCAAACAGATGCCATTTCTAAAAATATTATTCAATCACTTCCTGTACTACGATCCTTTTCAATTTTTGGAATGTGTATTATGTATGCGCTTACTAAGAAATTACATCAAGGCAGCTGCATTCTGTCAAGCTAAGTCAACCCTTTTCAAAATCGATGACTAATTCTTGATGACTATTCTGTGATGACTATGCTTGCAGTGGATATTTACGTAAATTTTCGTCAGAATGACGGAACATCCTTCATGCATGAATTTGCCAGCTGGACTGAGTTCTAATATATAAGTATGCATAGGATTGAATCTCTATTGAAAGATTTGCATCTGTTCGAACCCTTTTCCTGAATTTTATGAATCAGGTAAAAGATTGACAAACTTATATTCCCATTTCGCAAATAACATTTGATGCCTGAAGGATATAGATCAGCTGTCCCAAAAATGATAATGAATTTATGTTCCTTATATGCCAAATGTGATTGTTTAAATTCAATCATGTAATAAATTTATAAGTTAATAACTCACAAAAAAGTCTCCTATGTTGTGGAGACCCAACTATTCTTATGTATTTTGAGTCGCTGAATACGAATTTGACTTCAAATATAAATAGGATTATCCAGGGTAAATTTTCAATCTAGAGGAAAAAATGACCATTTTTTTCTCATTTTTGACCTATTTTTTCGTTCTAAATTGAAAATTTTACTTTATTTTTACTTTATTTTTTTGGACCTGTGTAATAGATCTGTTCGCGTTGCTTGCACTTTTTACACTTACTTTACAGTATTTCTTTCTTCAATGCCTGAATATATATTTACAATAATAAACAATTTATTATTATCTATATATATTTATATATATCTCATTTTAAGTGCAAAAATTTTAGGGCATTTTAAGCAACGTGAACAAACTTAATATATTATTAATGTAACGATTATTGCAATTTATTATCGAAAAAAACAACTTTCGGTGCCAAACTTGTAATACGATGATAGAATAAGTGTCTTGATAAACGTTATTTACTGTATTTTTTCCTGTAAGCATTGAGATTGTCTTTCAAAGTAGCGATGTGCAAGATTACACGGATATTGATAAGAAAATCTTGTTCGCACGTGCGTGATGAGTGGCACGAAAGAATGCGCGTGGCACTAAATGAAATGATAAAAAAGAGCATAACGAATGAACAGAAAATTTGTTTCTTATTTTCAAACGTGTTCTTTTATATTTTTTATTATCTCTTTACAGAATTCCTTTCAGTGTAGATATATGATAGAATGTATTTGCATTTCTTCGTGTTTCCGAAGAATAATTTAGAAATGCGTAATCTTTCTTCTTTTGCATGATCGAATCTCTATTACATGATCGAAAAACTGCAATGTTATGACTTCAAAAGTCGGAACATTTTATAAATCAAATATACATATTTCGAATACACTAGAAATTATTAATAATTAGTGTATGGTATGTATATTAATATAAAAAAAATGCAATCATTTTAATTCTCATAATATTTAATTAAAAAATCTGATTTAATTTGCATATATTAAATTATAACAGAATGATGAAGTTATATAAAAGCAAGAAAGTTTATGAATTAACCCTATTTTCTTTTTCCCTACAGATTTTTTAGGTCTGTCGCCACTACATAAACAACCCTTCGTTCTCACGCCACTCGTTTATCTCCACAAGAATTTGACACTATCCTGAAATCCCAGAAACCGTGAGATTCCTATATAATCTGTATCTTTTTACATACAGTGATGTAGAAATACACACGAGTTTTAAAAGCTAACCTTAAGTTAAAATAAAATAATAAAATTAAGAATTAATTTATTGTGTAACAATAAATTTTGTAACAATAAATTCGATTCGTACGGTTAATCCTTGATTTCTCAACTTTCTACAAGCATAATCCTTTTAGGAATTCAGTGTTTCACAAGAATGTGAGTATTCAATGAAGGGTTTTTGTAACCTCGTCAACCTTTTCTGTTAGCTTACAAACAGATTTGTGCAATTCATGCACAGGCCTAACTTGTGTAGTTGCGTTTACGGAACTGCCAAGATACATCTGCCAGGGTCGGTAAGACGAGAACGCGACACGCGCAACGTAACGTGAAACTTTTTACATGAGCGATTTTACGTAACAGATGTAACGATGTGGCCACGTGACGATCTTTCACTTTCGTTTGAAAGCACCGGAAAGAGATCAAGACTTATTATAAAATATTTGATAATATATGCGTAATATATGTGTTGCATTATATGTTCCACTATATTGTATTTATGAAGAATTAATATTTTCCTATTCGTTAATATTTTCTTCCATTTCTAATTTTAGCAGAAAAGATCGAAGTTAAAAGATAAAAAAAATGTATAAAATAATATATAATCTTGATATCTGTATATAAGCGAAATTGTATATTTGCGTTAATTCATTGCTTGATTCGAGTTAACGATGTATAATTAATTATATTTATAATTTATTATTACTAAATTGAAAATATCGAACGTTAACCCTTAGAGTCACTTTTCTTGTAGTTACTCAAAGTGAACGCTAGGGGCTCCTAGTTACACTCGCGAGAGCATACTTACAAGACGAGTTAACGCAAAACGCGGTAGCGCACGTCGGGTGCATTGCACTCCTGTCCACCCGACGAGGTGAGGGTTGGATCGATCGCGGGCGTTGGCGCCGAGGTCACCGGCTCGCCTTGCTCGGAGTAATGACCCTCACCCAGTGCAGAGCAATGGCATCGGCAAACGGCACCTTTCCTAGAAAATCGCGAGGGTGGTTGTCGTAGAAGTACCTCATCGACGCTATGCGATCGCCGTCTCCAATGCGGCGACGCGACAAGGAAGGGGTAAAACGTTATCGCGTGGTCCCATCACCACTGCAAAATGCGCAGAGGTGGTACTTTCACCCCCGCTTCATGCTCCTTCCTCCCTCCCTCCCTCCCTCCCTCCCTCCCTTCCTCCTTTCAACGCCGTCGCTGATGTTGATAAACCCTCGCGCAGGATCGCGGGGGACCTTAAACTTGGGGAGAGGTCGATCATCGAGCTCAACCTTCGCAGTGACCGCGATCGCGACATGTTTCCGTTTACCATTTCGCGAGAATATTTAAATAAAATTATCTCACTTTCAACTAGATAGAAATTGGAAATGTTATATTATATCTTCCCTACTCTAGATTTTCCTTCTATAAATTTTTATCTGCTAAATACAACTGAATATTTTTGAGAGAGAAAAAAGAAATCGAACTTTAAATTATTAAGTTGATTTTTCAAGATTATTATAAGAGAAAATCTCTTCACATACATAATTTCAAATATTCTTTCAAGAAATCTACAATAAATTAAAAATGTAACAGTTATGTACAGCACTTTACTTATTGATATTCTAATAATGACATGACACAGGATTCAAATTCGAAATAAATCGAACATAATTTTACCCTTTTTTTAGCCTTTCTCTTTTCAGTAAGCAAGAAAATGTGAAAGCAATTATCACGGGGTGGCAATTACTAAAATGATGTACGTACATTCATCCCTGGAGTCCCACCGGAAGTTTGCCATCGCGCCAGAAAGTCTCGATTACCTGAGAGTTGCAGCTCACGCGAACTCTCCCCTCGACTGCAGTTCTACTTTTCGCAGAAACGCCCCCGCATAAAAACGAAAGAAGGGAGGGATGAGGCGACCATTGGTGCGACATTGCATGCAATAACGATTGTAAGGATAAAAGCGGCAGAATACAGACTGACTGGGTCATTCCACCCTGTTTTACATTATCTAGCGAACGAGGGTCATTGCGAGACGGCGAACCTTTCGAATGGCCTCTCTTGTTCTACTACTTTCGATCCACTTTAATGGCGGGAGCACCAATATGATAGTATAGTGGTAATAGCATCGAAAAGGAACAATTGAAAAGTAATTCGCGTGACACATCGGTACAAGAATAACATCTGTTCTTTTAGAAATGTATATCATATTCTTATTTTTCTCTTATTTCTATTCTACTAAACAAAATTGAACATTGTCTAAAATCTAATTGGTTTATTGAATGTATAAATTTTATCTTATCCAACGTAATTTCAAAAGATAGGCTATGGTCGATATTCATAATCGATTTCTACTTTAAAACCATGTTAAATAATGTTTTAAGATGCTAATACAGCTCTCTAATTGGTTCATGACATCTTAATACTGTACTAAATTAAAAATCATAAATCTAAAATTCTTTAAATACCGTTTTTTGAAGCCTTGAAATTTTGGATAGAATATACTCGAATTTTTAAAATATAATTTATAGAATAAAGATTAAATAATTTATTAGGTATATCAAAACTAAGTAAACACACAATTTTTTATTAATTAATCTTTTGATAATGAGATTTTTATGCGTTAAATTTAGAAATTTTTCTATCCATTGTCTTTGAAATATTTATATATATATATGTATATAAATATAAACGAGGTATACCTACGAGGTATCCAATGTAGGTATACTCGCAGATATACCTACATTGGATATCAAAAATCATAAATCAAAATGAATAAAATCTTGCATGATATAAAAATTTTATATTATAAAATTTGATTGTATTCCTAAGTAAAATTATCAACCAAATTCATGTTGCACACAGATCCTGATTTTCTTATCCAAAACTAAAAAGAATTGGAACAACTGCCTTGTCTGTCCGTTTTCATCATACAACGATAAGATACGATAAAAAGTAAAAACTGTATAGCATATAATTGTAATCAACTGAAAAATGTAATCGTTTAAATCTGTTTAAACTCTTGAATTATTATCGTCAACAGGAAAAATTGATTCAAAAAAAATATCTGAAAACAGCCAGTAAAGTAATTAAAGAATCGTTGTTTTTCTGAACAACTGTATTTTTTGAAAAAAGAATTGCAAAATATAAATGTGAGTCGATCAGAATTTCTATACATTTAATAATGTTTCGATATATTTGTCAAAAAATGTATATTTACACAACTGATAATTACATTAAATTTATTTCATAAACAATTCATACGAAACAAAATTTATATAAAATAATTTGTATAAAATGTATCGTATTTGATTATAAGGCTTTTTCAAGCTCATTATGACATGTCCGGTTGGGAGAAAGTTTATCAATATATATCAACTTGTTTCCGAGGAAATACGCGTTTTCCTCCTACGAGAACCGAGAATAGAGACCTTAGGTCCTAACTGTATTTGCCCTTCTTATCATAGCGCATACCATACGTAGGCACTTGACGCGCACATGTTGCGCGCGCGTACTCGACTCACATCTACATGTGACACACAGACAAGTCTTAGCTGAAGGGTGTCTGCGTCCATGGTACACGTTGCGGGATGCAGCGAGGTGCATACACCCTTTTATAATATGTCTGAGAGATCGAGTAATTCTTTCTCACATGTTTATCTGTAAGAGATCTAGATCCAGGTTATAATGTTTTTCTATCATAAATTATTGGATAATAATTTCATTACGACAAAATGTTATCATTAGAAGTGATCAGTTAATTATAATTTGCAATCGATTAAAATTTGTTGAAAACAGTATTACGAATATGAAATTGTCAGTTTTTTCAATTTTTAGGAATAATATATAAAATGAGACAGACAGAAATAGAAAGCATAAAAATATATTTAAAAGATATTAGATAATGGAAGAAGCAAATGTTCGAAAAGAGAATTTTTTTGTTCTGTTCAGAAAATAAATATTTCCTGTTCAATGGAAAAATTCTCTTGTCTTCATCAATAGCTCTGTCGAAATATATGATGACACAC
>Ga0157364_1004373_pt1 | contig 14090 bp, 5 predicted proteins | sample AttsexASBM2_FD_111476 | JGI IMG/M metagenome (GOLD analysis project Ga0157364, IMG submission 111476) | Fungus gardens microbial communities from leaf cutter ant in Ribeirão Preto, State of São Paulo, Brazil - Atta sexdens ASBM2 | ecosystem: Host-associated > Fungi > Mycelium > Unclassified ... | reverse complement strand
TGTGTGTGCGCGCGAGAGGGTGGCATTGTGCTCTCGCAATCGCGCTGCGCGTCTCCCTCTCTGACTCTGAGAGCCAGAAGATCTCTCTCTCTCTCTCTCTCTCTCTCTCTCTCTCTCTCTCTCTCTCTCTCTCTCTCCTTCTCTCCCTCTCCCTCTCTCTCTCCCTCTCCCTCTCTCTCTCTCTCTCCCTCTCTCTCTCTCTCTCTCTTTCTCTCTCTCTCTGTTGCGAACTTTGCTATGTTACTTCAATATTTTTCTGGAAACCTTACCGAGTGTCAGCCGGCGCTCTCTGAGGCTGTCAGCTGGACACGGTCTAGCAAGGAAAGACTAGAAAATGTAGCGAAACGAAATGAAATAGAACAAAACAAGTAAGATAGAGAGAACGAGTGAACAGATCGACGCGGCGCGGCGTAGCGCGACGGAGGACAAGGAAACGAAGGGAAGAGCAAATGAGAGAAGAAGGCGAACTGCTATTCTTCATACGTTCGAGATAGAACGATCGAGGAGGAGCCGCAGTCTGTTACTATCTTATTACAAGGCTCCGTAAATGGTCTTCATCAAGGTAAGATCGTGTTCCACTAGGCCGACGTTTCCTCCCGTTGCTCCCTCTCCTTTCTTCTCATCCCTTCTCTCTTTCCTTGCCCCCTTTTCCTCGTGCTTTTTTTTTCTTCGTTTCTTTTTCCTCTTCCTTCGTCGTCCGCCGCGGCGGCGAAGGAGTCGACGAAACTATGAAGGTTTCTCTCGCCAATGAGAGGCAGAATGAGAAGATGAAATTCTTCGACGTTATTAATCTCGGAATGGCCGTCACGCGCAACAACGGTGGTGGCTTCGTCGCGCACCAGAATAGATAGATCGAGGGTACGAACGCCACGAGTTTCAGAGTTCGTTCTTCACGGTCGAGCGACTTTCGCCTATATACTACACGAGGACGATTAACGATTGTGCTCGTTAAGCGACAGTTCTTCTTTCCGCGAGAACGAGCAAGTGTTCAAGGAAGTTAAAAATAAAGGGTTATCGCAAAGCCGGCAGAATCATCTCCTTCGTCGAAGACAAATGATTCTGATAAGGTTCGAGCTTAAAAGCATCGCGAACGTTTTCGTCAAATCATCAAAACGTATCAATAATATCGATAAAACAAAGAGAATTACCCAAATGATATTGATAAGAATTATTCACAAATGATATTAGTAGATAATCAATTGTTTTAACAAATTTAGAGTCGCTCTTTCCTTAAAAAATTATTATGTTTGTCACATCTCTTTAATTAAACTGTCTACGAATGATATTCTCTTAGCTACATTTATATCTTTGAAACTTAATGAAAGAAACTTGATGAGTTTCTCATTTTCTATCTACAAATGGCAAGTTGTTACGGAAGAAAATAGAACGTGACTGAGCGTTACATCATTTTCGATTAGCTCGTTCTCCGGGATATCTATCTCGGTTGCCTCGCAAGGGATAATCGTGCGAATATTCTAACAACAATCGTAGGAAGTTGTGGGTAGGCGAGGACCACGAGCGTTTAGGAGTGACAGCGCTCTGCGGGGATTTCCCGTGCGTAACAGTCACGCTCTACTTTTTCAGATTAAATTCGTTTTTTTTTTTTTCGTGTTTCTTCAGAATGGTCGAGAGTATCGAATGTCGCGATAATGCAATATCGTGCCACACGATGAATTAGCTGACTAATTACAAAAAAAAATACAGTAACGAAGAGCAGCGAGAGCGCAACAGCTTGGACGGATAATTTACCGTTACTATACGAAAACCTGATTACCAATGGAGATTAATTCTCGATATCAGGTAGATCCACCTCTACAGTCGTGAGAGAGTAATCGTGTGCGATATGAGCGGATATACCAGTGGCAACCTGCTGGTAGTAGGCCGCTAACACGATCCACATAGCATATCGGCCCATATCTCACGGTTATGTAGTATTCGTTAGTATGCTCAGTAGCAGTATACCTGCGGTGTCTATTTGCGCTGTCGTCTCGCCCATAATTTATCACTACTAGGTCGACGCGAATTATTATTTTGTGGATAAGCCATCGGCGAGTCGCGTGCACTCGTATTCGCGGTCTGTTCCTGTCCCTGTTTGCATGCTGATTCACGAAGAGAAAGGAATAGACCGTGAAAGAAGAAACAGAGAGACACATGTCGCGAAGAAGAGAGATGCAGACAGGTCACCGACCAGTTGTCGACGACAATTCTGACGGTCGGCTGACGCACCGGCTGACAGGTACTTTTACATTATTAGCGGAACTAGGCCAACAATGCAAGTTTGCTTAAAAGAAAAAAAGAAAAAAAATAAAATCCACAACGTAACATATTATCTTTATTTTCGTTTATGCTGAAATAAAGGCATGTCTAAAGTATTTCAAACTGTCGACCGCCTAACCGAGTTCAATTGTGCGTGACCTCTAAAGTGACATAATTCTTCACTTTTATATAACGTCTATGTTCACGCATTTTGTGTTTACCTTTTTAAATAAATAATACTTTAGTTGTACTAAAATATAATACATATCTTCCCTAAATAATTCTTTAACTCGTATCAATTAATTGGGTCTATAAAAAATATAATCTCTTTAAATCATATTCAAACAAATTTTTTAAATTATTATTTAAATTACCTTTTTTTTATAATTAATGTGTCGGAGAATAATTTTATATAATAAAAAACCATTCTGACAAATAAATGCTTATCATTTTTTTAGTACAATAATTTTTCTCATATTTTTTATACATTTTATATCAACGTAATTTCGCATTGTTTCTTAGTATAGAATTAATTACGTATTACTTAATATTTTATCGTAATGCTAAAAGAATCGCGAAACATAAAATACAAAATTTATTTAAATATAATTTAAAGAGGTATGTCTTTTTATAGACTCAATTAATTGATACGAGTTAAAGAATCATTTCGAGAAGATACATTGTATTGTAGTACAAATAAAATATATTTTTTAACAGTATTGAATAAACGAGGAAATCAAACCGCGCCTATATATGCCAACTAGCGTTTTGAAAACCGTTCGTGAGGTCGTGCACTATACGTGGGACGAGTCCCAAGGTGGCGTTGGAGCGATTCATGCGCGCATTGAAATTCCCTCCGATCTCATTGAGACCGAGTAGCCGATTTTTATCGAGTACACGACTGGTTACCGGACAGAAGTCATAAACCGCATTCGATATCGAAGAACGGTCGAACACACGCGGAATAAAAAGTACTCGACCGGACGCGCATTTGCGATATATCGATCAGATGAGAGAGAAACTATTCGAAGTTCGAACATTGTAGGGCTTTTTCAATGAACGAAACGAAGAGGAAAAAAATCGTTGATAAAACGTCAAGAAGAATGAACAAATGTTTCGCGTAATAATATTTAGTGACGGCCGCGAACTAGAGGCAGTCTATAATATCGCGGCAGCCGATAGAGCACGACTCTCGTACGTGATGCTCAAAATTCTTACGTGTCTAGAGCAGTGTTACACCTCATTGTACGGATAACAGAAAGCTGATAATTTATCATCCATATTTCACGACTGAATGTCCAACTCGATTTATTGATCGGAGGTACACACTAAATGCATTTCAGGCGCGGAAATACCATTTGAAAATTAGATATTTTCGCACATTCCTATTTTGTCTCGTCTGCAGTAGAGCGTGGGTCATCGTCCCAGGACTTCTATCGATTTGTTAAAGTATCGCTAAATTCAGCAAAACCATCCGATTTCTACGGTATTGTCCTACGTGACTAAAGAATTGATGCGTCCGATTGAATTCGCAAGCTCATTTCACGCGCTGCAGGAGCGAACCTATGTACTCGATATTTTTATACACGTTGTTTGTAACGCGCTGTTCTTTTATAACCGGAGGCCGACGGCCGTCCAAGCGTCTCTCGTTGTTGTTTTTTTTTATCCGCAACACTGTTTATCGGATAGATTATCGGCTCAATACGCTCAACGATCGATCGCTTTGAAAGTCACGTGAAGCGTCCGTCATTCAAAGTCGAGCGATGGCGACGATCCGACACGCGCCTCGTCCTTTTGAAACTTATTGTAGCGTGTGCTCATGACGAATACATTGCTTCGACACACACCGTTCGCTTCTCTCGTTTTTACCGTTTCGTGAATATCCGTGCGATTCGAGTGCTCGGTCAAGCGAGAATCTAAAACGGGCCTGACGAAGACACGTACAACATTTCACATAGCATTTAATGCATTAACATTAAAACCTTGATAGTTTAGGTGCGATATTTTATTTTTCATATTGATGATATAAATTTCGATCTCTCAAATTATTTAATTTGCAAGATAATTTTTTATGATTAAATGTAATGTACGTAGATGCAAAAGGAAGAAAATTCATTAAAGATTTTTCGAGTAAAAAATGAAACTCATCAAAAGAAAATGTAAGCTCAAGCGTTACATTGAGAAAAATATCTGAAAATGGACGAATCAAAAGATTCTGATTATTTCAATTAGAACTCCAGTTATGTTAATTAGAATTCTAATAGATTTAATCAGAAAATTCTGATTCGTCCATTTTTAACTAGAATTTCAATTAATTCCATCAGACATTTTTTTAATCAAGATGATTCTTCGTACCTAATAATATTTTTTATGAATTTTTCTTAGTATAGTATTGAAAAAATTAGTAATACATAAGAAATATATGCAAGCAAAGTCTTAATTAAAGTAAGAGGCTAACAGTACTATTACAGAAAGAAAACAGCAAATGTCCTATCAAGAAGTTGCGCGACAGCAGTGATGGCTGAGTTGATCGCAAAATAATCATTCAGCGGCTTAAGGATGCTCTCACCGTCTCTACCTATGGACCAACAAACTTCGGATTCTCTCTCTCTCGGTTATTGCCCTTCCTAGATCACGTGTCTGCCGAGACACGATTCTTATTTACACTCCATTACCACGTTTCATTTTCGTCGTTCTACCTAACAAGCGCGTGAGTATCGTTGTGGACACAAGTTGATCTTGCTAATTAACTTTCAATAATGAGTACTTTGTTAACGTATTCCCGGTATTTTTCTTCATGCAAAGATTCTGCGGAATTTATTTTTTTCTTATAAACAAAATTCGCTTGAGCATTGAATATTTCCACTTTTTAATTTTTAATCGAGTTAAACAATTTATTTGATTAAATCTCAAATAAATATGATGTCAAATAATCTTGATAGAGTGGAAAAAAGCGAATTTTACAATGTCATTATTACAAATAGTGCAACATTTATTTCTATAGTGATTTCTATAATGATTAATTATACACGATATTAACTCGACTACAGCAATGAGTTATTTCAAACTTGATGCGAAAATTTGAGACGGTTGTACAATTTATAAAACTGGTACCATAAGGTTCTAAATTATAGGTAAAAAAAAATTTTGAACCTTCTCTTTAATCTTCTTTGAAGTAAAATACCTGATTTTAAGGAATAAGATTTCTCTGATAAAAATTAAAAATTCGATCATTCTTTTCCAAAACAAGCAGAAATTTCTTTCTTTGGAGTGAGGTTCTACTCTAAAGAATTTTGAGAGTTCCTCTATCAATCGCTATAAAGCGGTTCATTTGCATTTTGTTCAAACAGAATACTTTAAGCTTAGATGCAGTTTACATATAGCCGTAGTTGAAGATTAAGAAATAAAAAGCGAGAATAAATGTTCCTGTGAGAGGAACATTTCTTTTAACGTTCAGCATTACGGTAGCGACGCGGACAAGTAAGCCTTCTAACTAGTGTTGCGTATTAGAAATGCAACATCGCAATTGAGGCTGCGAAGATCGGCAGCATTATTACGGTCGATATGCAGAGTTAACTGTTCATCGGAAACCTCGCGTTTCCGTTGAAAGGCGATTTAATATATCACGCCCGTTGATCGTTACGCGATAGGCGAGCTATCGGACGCACGTCGACCGTGACGGATTTACCGACCGTTCGTTTTTGCGTGCAAGCAAGATTGCTTCGCGAACGACGAGATCGCGGCGTGTCGTCAGGAAAATAGCAACAATCGACCGCGAATGTAACAGCAACAGCGGTTGCACGTGCTCGAACGCGAGGCGCCGCGTCATGCAGAATTTCCGATCGTTGTCGCCGTGATCGTCGTCGTCATCGCCGCCATGGTTTTCATGAGATTAAGAGGAGATCCACCACAGGAATGTCCCGTTTATTCACGTGCGTCTCTCTTCATCATTATCGAAAAGAACGTCAAGACAGTCTACACCAATTACAAATACAAAGAGGGCAGGTCCTCATAGATTCCTCTTATAGTTTGCATTTTTCGTCGCTCTCTCGCACGGGACTATTATTCCGATCCCCATCAGTACTTCTGTGACTCATTACGTAGGACTGTACGGGCTGTTTTAAATTCTCCTCAACTAGTTGTCGTTTAAAAAATCGATATACTTCCGGTTATTGATGTAAGAGCACACTGCGAAGAGTTCAATAATCACATTTCGAAAAAGATTTTTAGAATTTTTTAACAAAATTCCAGTTTAGGTTTTGTCAAAAAAATTACAATTGGTCTCGCATGAATAAATTTTGTATGATATATATTTTATTTCAATTATATTATCTCCGAGATTGTAATTTGCGAAATTACTCTCGTACTGTTTCGCGGATATCTAAAATCCTCCGAATTGGAACGGAAGCGTTCCTTAATATTTATGTATTGACGGCATTTGACTCGATATTCAAATATTGTCTTTTATATGAATATTGTACGAATATTGTGCACGTCTGAATTCCTTCATTGGCTACAAATTGATACGCATACCTATTTGTACGTTTATTTAGTTACGGACCGGCTCTTTTTCATTTGACTCTCGGTCCATTTTCACGCGACTTGTGAGAGAAGGAATTATTTCTGCGATTGTTCTCCCATCCTTTAACCTTTTCATTTCAACTGTAAGAATCGATATATTTTGATCAATTTATACGATTTGATAATAAATGGTCGATCGTTCCTTACTAATTATATATTAATGAAACAATCGTTTTTGTATAAGTGAAATATTTAATAGAAAATTAATTATTATTTTACGATTCTATGTTTACTGCAAAAGCAGCAAAGATACGTAAACATCTAAAAATTCGAAAATATATAATTTTTTCTAATTCTAAATTATCTAATAAATTTTCTTGTTTTCTAATTTAATTACGCATGGATAAACGAATTCTTATCTGGCAACACAAGGTGCAGAAAGATTCTCCATGCAACAGAGTTACTTCACTATTATATCCTTCTCGGAACATCCGAGTTTTCTGCAAATTTCTAAATCTATCCTTTCGTATCACTTGGGGATCGAGACATTCTCTTGGTGGTGCACATCATCACAGTTCATAAAATCCATGGCAACGATAGCCCTTCACAGTCGCGTGCAACCGAGAATCACTGATCTTGATCACTTGAATGTCATCGAAGGAGGCGCGACCAACCCGCTTAATCACTTATCCACCCTCAGGAACCGGCCGAGGAGAAAACCGGCACTAAAGTACTCTTCACGATCACTTACCTATCCAGCACGGTCGTCGACGGCGGACGACCCTGACGGCTCGATGTGGCGACGTGATCTCCTCTCGATGCACGGTCGATTTAGTTATTTCGCACCGTGTCGGACGCGTCTACCAGATACCGCAGATTTATGGAAAATCTACGTGCTCGCTCCGGATGCAACGATCGTTTTTCAAAAGGACCTGGGCTCTTCTCTCGCACCCTTGATGAGTGCGTGCAAGCGTAAGAGCTTATTCTCTCTTCTTTCTCTCCCCCTTTTTCTCTCTTTCTCTCTCTCTCTCTCTCTCTCTCTCTCTTTCTCTCTCTCTCTCTTTCTCCCTCTCCCTCCCTCTTCTTTTTCTCTCTTTCATGTGATAGAAACTAATTTAAGATTTTCATTTAGCAAGATCCATGATTATTAATTCTTCGCTAGCATATGTTGAATTTTAAAGGCACACTCACAGTTAATTTTCTGATTGTAAATTCTGATAAATAAACTGAATCTGCATAAATGAGTAAAATACAACTTCTAGGATAATAAAAACTCATTTTTAAAGCTTTCACAAGTATGTAAAAATTTTTTGAGATTTTTAGTAATAACAATATGAAAATCTGCAGTTCGAAGATTTGATTGCAGAGGATGAAAATTTCACGTTGTCCATGAAGCATTTAGATTAAATTTTTCTAAAGAAGATTCTGTAAATATTTATTTAGAACATATTTCATAGATATTTATTAAAATTAAGCGATACATACATATGTTTTCTTCAGTAGTAAATAAATTTCTAAAATAAAAAAATAATAAAATACCCTATCGTTGCTTCCCGCTGTCGCTCAGAAAGTTCTTTCTAGATCATTTTCTGTTTCTTTAAAACTGTTCTATTCCTTTGTCTCACTCACATAAATATTCACTAGCGAAAACACAGTTAATTACAGTCACACGACAATTCCGACGTATGCGAGACTTTACTACTTCCATGCGAATTAACGATTGATTAAAATTCAAGAGACTGTGTAAAAATATGCAATGTAATTGAAACTTAACATTCTCGTCACGAATCGCTTCGATTTCTAAATGAATAGATAGTGAAATGTGCATCTGCTTGAACAAGCATTTATTATCTCGCTACGCGTACAAATCATTAATCGAAAGAACTAGTTATACTTGCGCGGGAGAGTAATAATTGCTTATCATTTGCATAAAGAATAGTTATCTCGAGAAAGTTATCTCTATATATGTGAAAAGGTTTGCCGCTGCCTGATACGTATATGTACATAAATTGTTGTAAAACGATAAGTTATTGCGTGTCGATTTTTCGTCGAGTTATAGTATTTTAAAAATCCAATACATATCATTCATGAAAGGATGCCGTGCGTATTTTTTGCATTTGATTTGACAGGTACACTAATCTTCTTTTTAAAAAAATTGGAGTGCAATAAATATAGCACACGTGTTTAGATAAGCATCGTCGCTTGAAACGCACGTGTATATCGTAGGATATATTTAAATCGAGATGGGAAGTCGATATAATATCTCCATATATGCGAGATATAGTTGATTAATTACAAAAATAGAATCAAATTTTGCTCTGAAAATCGATTTTTGTCTCTTAAAAAGTAGAAATAACTGTATCTTTAAGTTAATTTATTATTATTTGGCTCGTAGCCTTTTTCAATATTATTTCTTTTAATTTTGTATTACTTGAGCCATATTATATCATGCATTTTATTATTATTGTTTTATGCATAATTTTTTATTTTGAAAAAATTATTTTTAATATGATTTTAATAAATTATTATAAAATAATAAAATTGTTAATCAATTACGATCACATATTCATTATAATATGACAATCAATTCAAGCATTCAATTCGCAAAAAAAAAATACATAAGATATTATTAATAAATATCGAATAAAATTAATAACTTTCCGTTAATCGAATTATTTGATTACTTGTCTGTTTTATTACGTTTTTAATCGAAAAATATAGTAATGGGTAAATTTAAATTGATAAAGCAGTTCCAAGTACATGTTTATAATTCATATTTCAATTATTATATTTGTATCTCCTAAATATGCCAACTAACTATTATTATTACTTGCTAAATTTGCAATGCGCATTCGTATTTATAAAACTGCCAATAATAAACTGTTAAACTCATAAATTGAATTGTCTCCAACTGATGTGTTAATAATTGTTCAAAGGCAGCGTAAAAATGAATGCGTAAAAGGATGAAGGTGGATTTAAAGATGAAGGGCGAAAGGCAAACTTAATTGGCGAAGAGAACATAATTTGCACGAGGTTCGATCGAGCGACTTGCAAAGGGATTAACGCGCGCTCACAGAGATTGGACTTGTCGAAGCAGACGCCATCGGAGTTATTCCCATGAAGATTCATGAATGTTTACTTCAAGTCGTGCCATAAGTCCGTACCTGCTCGAGGTGGATCCATTCGTTTGTCTTCCTCCCATCGGTGTAAATCATTAGATTTACGGCCGCCGACGTTACATACTATATCCTCTTCGGGATCGTGCTCGCTGAGTTTATTACATTTGACCCAACATGGATCTGTACTATTGAGAGGCGATGTAATAAGCTCAGATCCGATATAGTGGAAATTGACAGATCACAATCGATCGATCTCCATACGCGCACAAGTATCTTCTCAGGAGAATCTGTGTATGTGATACCAGAATACATCTTGCCATGTATCGTTGACATTCGCCAAAATGATTTTCCGACAGTATATAAAGTTAGTCTGAAAACGTAAAATTCCTATTCTATAACTCTCAACGATAATGTCGATGTTATTGCATTGTTGTTACGCATGTTTTATACGTAATAAAAAAAAAGCTGCGCAATGATAGTATAACAATATTGGCATTGTTAAAAGTTACATAGGCACAAAGTCGAGTCTTTGAGATGACATCCAGAGAGAAAATTAATTTATTCGTATTGTTTAAAATCTTCAAAAGTTATTGCATTTAAATCGAGATAAATATTTTAAAAAAATGAAAACCTTCTTCTTAAAGATCGAAAATCTTTTTATCAAGAGGCTCAATTTTTAATCTGTAGACTACATTACAGAATAAGTTTCTATTTCAAAAAATTTTGAGAGTATATATTTGAGCAAAGAAAGAAAGTGAAGATGCTAAAAAAGTGCAAGCAACATCTAGATCTAATATCGTGCAATTATTATTAAGTGCATGTAATATTGTATTCGTGTCGTTTATCACCAAACTACCGCAGAATGTTGTGTCCGACAGAGATGTGATAGAGTTTATATGCACTGGCGGTTGCCCTACACACCACCACGATGCTACTAATTCGTATTTAAAGCTTTATCGGACGCGCCTCGTGCCCCGCGCAACAATTTCACGCTTCACAGAAACCATCCTACATCTAGGATCACTGCCATTAACACCATCATTCCTGTGTGGTTTATGTGTACCACGGCATGAATCGAGCGCGCTTGAGGTGTCCTCAAATACGTACAAGGTATATATACGGTACAAGTATCAGTGTTAGCAGTCACACATTAAATAAGTACTTTGTTCAAATATAATCACTCTTGTATAATGAATGAACAAGAATTTTTATCTGGATTTATCTTTATGGTGAACATACCTGGATACCTTTGAATGATTATTTCTCTTTTCCGAAATAATCTATAATACACTTTCTCTGAATCGATATAAATTTTTATCTATTTATTGAATCATTCGCTATTATAATTGAAAAATATAATTTTCATTTTATTTGAAATTGGTTTTTACGCACATTGATTAAGCTTAACCGTTCGCTGATTCTTTTTTGGCAAAAGCGAATCTTTACTCTCAAATTTCATCCTCATTTTTGCTCAAATTTAAATTTTTATTAAATAAAGGTTTTTGCGTTTGAGTATAAAAACTAATTGGTAATGTAATACAGATATAAAAAAACTCGTTAATGTTTTTTAAAGCCTAGTAAAAAAAACATTTTATCTCGACAAAAAAGACGGAGGGTTAATTTATCAATTTTGTTGTGAAACTTCTGTAATTCGAAAAAAAAAACGTAAAATAATTCAATAATAAAATAATACATTCATAATTGTATTATAATGTTTCAAAGAAACTTTTTTTAATTATTTTATTGGATTTAATTTGCTTCTTTTTCGTTTCTTCTTTATGCTTTACATGTTTTAAGGGGATCAACGCAGCATTTTACCATATTAAAAATATTTTTTTTTTTACTGTCACTGCTAATTCACATCAACTCATTGGCCCACAGCATCCCTAAAATGTTAAATCGCTTCAACTCCTCCCGAACCCCTCCCCTCTCTCTCTCTCTCTCTCTCTCTCTCTCTCTCTCTATTTGGCTATGCACTTTATCCACCTCCCCATCGCCGCTAGATGCAATTTTAATCCCGAATTCCAAGAAAATTACCTTGCCGTCAGAGCTGTTTAAGGGGGTACTAGATGAGATTGCCTCTGTTACCTGTCAGCCCGCTTGACATATAGTATATTATGCAGCTAGCTGTTCGAACTAGTCTTGAGATTATTCTCTAATTTAAATTTCTATTTTCCTTTCGCACCGTCGGCGCCATTGCTACCGCCGTCGAGCCGCGTTTTAATAGCACGAGGGAGATAGATGAATTTCAAAGGTGCGGCTTTGAAAATTTCAGCGCATGTTTTCACAAACAAACAGGCGTGATCGAAAGGGGCCGTTTGTATTTTTGAACTGAAGCCGATGTTAAATTTTTAATTGTAATTTTGCTACGAAAGTTTCGGCTATTGTTCGATGAACAAAGCCTTTGCGGCAGTTGTTAGTTTACATGAGTTATAATTGGTGGAAACTGTAGAATGCGCATATTGAATATGGTTATGCATATACATATATCATTCAGTCATTTGTGGATGTTTTATGTTACGGAAACAACAAACCTACCTGCAACGTTGAAAACTGCGCCCTTAGAGAGAAGGTGATACATTTAGCTAAATGAAGAAAAAATGATAAGGCTAATGGACCAATAACATTGGACGATGAAATATACATTCAATATACATTCAAATTTCAAATGTACACTTGTATGTACATTGAGAGAAAAATGTTTGGTATTTATGTAATTATAATTGCATAAATATCAAACAAATTGCTAAAATAATTACGATTAAGAGCTATTGTTTATACTACTGTAATGTTAATAATAATATTTGTAATTTTATAAAAGAAATATGTATAATTAGCATTGAAATATCTATAAATTATAATTAAATTTTTAAAACAGAAAATCAGTGGTATTAAAGAAATATCTTATTAGAAGCAAGAAATAAAATAAATTATAATAAATTTTACTCAGAGGAAAGCTATAAGATTTTAAAAACAGACCTCTCATCTTTTACAAATTAAATTATAATAATTGCAACCATTTTTTTTTTTCAATGTAAAAAGATGAATCTATACTAATATTTTGAGATTTCTATACAATTGCTATATAATGTAATAAAGTAAAAAGTAATATAATATGAACAACGGTAAGAATAATATATTCAATAATAGACACCACGACAATTAATAATAATAGTAACAATAACGACTTTATTGCCACATACATAAATAAATGGACATGGCCGATGTACAGCGTACAAGCTGGATCGCGATTCGATCCGGTTGCGTCAAACTACAGTCACAATCTCTCACGTTTTCACATACACACAAGCACGCACATGTACATTCTCTTTCTATCTAACTTTTTCTCGCCTTTTCCGGCGGCACGTACAGTCCGATGCAGCCGTCGCCCTACTTACAACAACGCTTCTACTTTGTATCGGAGCACGGATTAAACAGACACCGCGTTAGAAATAAGCGATTCGCGAGGAATAATCTCCTTGAAAGGGTGCCCCGCGCCATCAGCACCGAGCGAAAGTGCGGACTCGTGGGGGGAGCTACGAACGATTTGCCTACGAGTGGTTTCGCCGTGTCAGGCGTATACCAGGTATACAGGATATAAAGTATCGAATGTTCAAGGAGACGATGGAGATGCTACGAGGGAACGGGAACGAAAGAGGGATGATCTCGAAGAGAGTTCGTCAATTCGATTTTATCGGGCACCATCTAACGGTGATAAACGCGATTCGTTCCGGCAATACAAAGCGTTCCGAATTCATCATCACTCGTCTTCATTTGTCGTCTTCAGCATCATGTTTGCCAATCATCTCACATCTTCACATTATGCAACTACCTGATTTTGTTTATCTTTTTTTTTAACATTGCGCTGAATTTAATTCTCCGTATGCAAGATCTAGATCTCTTTTTTGGCCAAATTTTTTTTATTATTTTATTTCCTAAAACTTTTAGAGTGAATCTCATTCTGTAGAGCGAAAAATCTCCTAAACCAGTATTCATAATCGGTTCTTATTTCAAGACCTTAATACTTAATTAAGACGTTAATGCGGCCCTTTGATTGGTTCGTGACATCTTAAGACAGAACTTGAAACGGTCTTGAATATAAGAAATATAAGAACTGATAGAATATAAGAACTGACTATGAATACCGAATGATACTGGCCTTAAAGATTGAAAATTGAGTTACTCTTTTTCAAG
>Ga0157364_1004372_pt1 | contig 14094 bp, 7 predicted proteins | sample AttsexASBM2_FD_111476 | JGI IMG/M metagenome (GOLD analysis project Ga0157364, IMG submission 111476) | Fungus gardens microbial communities from leaf cutter ant in Ribeirão Preto, State of São Paulo, Brazil - Atta sexdens ASBM2 | ecosystem: Host-associated > Fungi > Mycelium > Unclassified ... | reverse complement strand
CAACTCAATAGAATCATCAAACAAAATAATTATCTAGAATCAAACTGGTTAAAATATCGAAACTTTTTGTTTCTCATACTGGAAATTTCCTACGTAACTATTTTAATCCAATAAAATTATTTTCAAGTCTCTAACTAAACTTTTAGATACTTCCAAAATCATTCTGTCAATGTATTTAAATTAAAAAAAGTTCTATATGTGCATTTTTCAGACATATTCTTTTCCGCGTTTCTCTAAATCTCTTTCACGTTTCGCAATAAAATAGCGTTAAGCTCCTATCGAAGGGATTAAGTCTTAAGAAACGCCGAGATAAAAAACGGAATGATCGCGTTACCGCAAAATACAGCCGCACGGTGGGAACTGGCGTTGATAATCCTCGTAACTCCTCTGATATCGGATAACACGTGACGTGCTACGATAAGTCACGAGAAACGTTGAGGTTGTGCGCGAATGTACGTGCAATACGTGCATATTGCATGCACATGCGCACACATTTACCTATATACACACACGAGCACGCACTGTATTTTCCTTACGTTCGCGTTATTGGAGCGAGCTAATTCGATGTAGTCGCGAAAATGGAAGTATGACGCCCGGAGGCGACGCCGTCAGCTCGCGCTGCGCTATTTCTCTGTTATACTTACATCCGTAGACACAGAGCGCCCTAAAAACGACGCATCAGCGCGGAAATTTCATTCCCAAGAGGATTTGAGGTCGCGTCTTTTCATAACCGTTATCCACTGTGAATATTTCTAAACGTGTGAAACCGGGTGAGTTCAACGTGACCGAGAATATTTCGCGATCGTTACCCCGTGCTAGGTTTTTCGATTAGATTCACGTTAAAGGAGCGACATGAGAGATACGCGTGAAATAGATTTTCTTCACACGAGTACCCCCAAGATACGCTGTACGACGACGGCTTCTTTACGGCGTTATACTCTAACAACAGCATTTTCCGCGGTGCGACGGTATGCTTGCTCAAGAAGTCTGTTCGCCTTGTGTTGCATATCAATGCAAATTCCACAACCGCAAATTATTCCCTGGCAGCAGAGTTATCCACGTCTTCTCGCCGTTCTTCTCAATCGATCTTCGCGCGGCAAAGCGTTCCGTTATGTTCGTGCTGCGTTAACGCGAAATTCCGTGAGACGCAAATAGCGTACTGCTTTTCTCCGTTGCGCGAAATCTCCACCAAAGTGATTTCCGTCGAGGAGCGGAGATGCTGCAACGGCAAGATAATCGTAGACGGATTACAAATTAATTCCCCAGCGCTTTCCTCGTCGGGACGCAGATTCATCTCGTCTTTTCCGATTTTTTTCAATGCTTTTTCTGTCCGTTCGTTTTTCACGGAGGAGCACGTTTCCGTAAAGCGAGATAATTTACGTTCCCGTTATTCGTTTGGCGTCGCTATATTTTCGCTTTCCATTGCCGCTTTATTGAATGGCGATCGACAATAACAACTGGAGATATTTATTTTATATTTTATTATTTGTGATATGAATTTTTTGTAAAAATATTTGAAGCCATTCAAGTTAAGCTCGAAATAATTTATGTTTCATATGTATAATTATTCTTTTATTAAATTTTGATATCTACACGGATAACAAGGAAAGAAATGAGAAAAAATCTTTGAGAAGATTTCTTTTCATTTCTTTCCTTATTATTTAATAGAAATTTAATAAAATTAAAGTTAAAAAATAATTTAATTTAAAAAATAATTATTGGACGCAAAAATATTAGATATATTTCGGGCTTGAGTTTATATATTTTAAAGACTTTACAAAAACGCAAACGAACTCTTTAATTTGAAAAAAATTTTAATATATATATTGTTATACGAGTAACTAGTGTCGGATCGCATTTTCTTATTATATCATCATATTTATATTGTTTTTAATCTTTGATTTTAAAGAGTTGTGAAAATTTAGATTTCAAAAATAGATACATTAAATAAAAATATTTTAAAAAATACTTGATTGATTTTTAAAACAATTTGTTCTATCGTTTTTACAATAAAGAGAATGTTTTAAAATTTTCCGACAAGCGTGAAACCGATTTTTTATATATACAGGTGATACGATCGTAAGATCTAATGATTCTAGCGAATTTTGATCAAGATCTTGTGCGCTCGAGCGTATATGTGTAACCGATTTGCTAGTTACCAGGATGGTAGGTCTCGTAGAAATTCCGAGCAAATCCGCGGTTAAATCCCTTTCGGTTCTATACTACCGCTTAGTGTCCAGGATTGCCGAATCGGGTTCGAATCGCAAGCGCTTTGTAGGAACCCGATGTAAACGGCGCCCTAATCGGAACTCTGCGAAAAGCCCGACTCTCGAAATCGACATTTCGTACGTCCAGGGATCCCGACGTAATAAGTCCTCTCAACTGCGAGATCTCATTCCTTGCATGTTTAGTTTCGACTTAACTAGCGATCATTAAGATTGGATCTGAAATTTCGCATAAGGCAATATTTTAAAGTAAAATATTTCCCGTATTTTTCAATATTTCATACACAAAAAGAGCGATTCTACTAGTATCTAAAATTTTAAATAGATACGAATCTGAAAATAATTTTTTAAATCATCAAAATAATTATGTACACTGAAAAAAGTCTGGTAATATCTATCGAATGTTGAATGAAATAATTCCAATCAAATATTCGTTAACATAACCAAAAAAATAATTTTACTTTTCTGTAAATATTTAGTATCACCAAACGGTTGATCATATCATTATATTTAGTAATACTTACTATTTAAAATAGTTATTATTTTCAGTAAATTTATCAAATATTTAAAAAAGTAAAATTATTTTTGGTTGTATTAATCAAATATTTGATTGAAATTATTTCACTCAACATTTGGCAATTATATTATATCAGATTTTTTTCGGTGTAGAAAACTTGAGCATGATAAGCAATGCTACAAAATATTTTAATATTCTACACCACGAAAAATATTTAGTGCCTTCAGCAAAACTCTTAATGTTGAAGCATTTTTAACAGCCATAATAAATAAAAATAATAAATAAAAATAATTTCTTTCCTTTAATATCCTTAAATAACAAGAAAATTTGTTAATCTACTAAACAATTTAGTTTCGCATAAAATTACAGTTTTGCTTGAGATACATTTTAACCAAAAATTTTTGTTCGGTATATTTCAACCAAATTTGTATTGTTACAGCAAAATTTTGACGTAGACATGAACAAAACATTTCTTCCAGTAGTAATCCGTTTAAGCGTCCTACATAATTATTTTGATAATTCCGACTATTTTCAGATTTGTAGGTATTAAATTTTTAAAAACTTCAACGCGCAAAACTGTTCTTTCTATGTACGCGCTTGGGTAAAAAAATATCAGTAATTAAATTGGACACACTAACGATGATAAATCGATTTATTTCTATTTCGACTTTGATGTCTCTCAATTGGCGTGCATCGCGGCGCGGCGCAGATACCGTTTATAAAAACTGACCAACGACAGTTTTTATCGTCCCTTCCTCTCCGCGATGTTTTCAGGGCGTGCGTCTGTTTTTAATTACTGCAAAAAGCGACAGGAACGACGAGGCGCCGATCGAGAGGAGCGGATGAAAGAGCGAAAGCGCGCATCGTTTTCGCGTTGAGTTCCAACGATGGGCGGTGGCAACTGGCGCGGTTTTATCGTATAATAAAGCCGCGTCGCAGCCGCGCTGACAGGATAAAAGGAGATGAGAATAGGGACGGTGTTATGCAAAAATATGCTGAATTTTCGCCAAAAGTGGCCGGCGAAGTATGCAGCGTCGACTTCTGGCTGTGAGCTGGTCACGTCACGCGGCGATCGCGGCAACCGGCGCGGCGCGGCGGCGGGACGCCGGGCGTCACGTGGATTTAAGCGTCGAAAATTGCACGTACCTCTCAAAGCCGCCGACAAGCGAATATATGCACAATAATTCCCTACTTTTAATTTTCCTCGCCATTCGCGTCCACTTGCGTGCGTTCATATCCCACGAGTTAGATCCCGATCCGCGGTGTAGTCCCGTTTCGTGATTTTCGCATGTACACGCGCAAAAAGAGCGCGTCATCTCGCGTACAACAAGTGCGGAATCCGCGATAATCGCGCCGTTGCGCCCATCCTAAAAGGACGCAGATACCGAGTTCCGGAGAATTAATAAAGAATATTACGCTTCCTGTGAAGGATAGGCGCGCATATTGTACACGGGGATGTTTGTAGTTTATATTCGCAAAACGGTTAAATTAAAAGTCCCTTGCGACTACTTTGTAAAACCCGGTAAATCCCGGTGTAAAATCGTAGATAGATTGCACATGGGATACGTTGGCTTAACAATTACATGACTGACAATTGACATAGTGAATGAATTCTGAAATTGTAAACGAGAAGAATTGTAAAGATCAACGTTCCACTTAGATAATAAAAATTATCTAGACGAAAGTCAGATAAAATGATTTTAAATTTATCTAAATAAAATTATTTTGATGTTGTTTTATTCTGGATAGTTTTAAGATAATACCGCTTTTAAGCAAAATAATTTGGAATATAGAAACGATATGTCATATTTTTATTTATAAGAACCATGGCATACAGAAAAATGTTTAATCCAACATGTTGATTTCTTTACTGCTTAAAAAGATAATATAATATAATCGTGCTACAAATATTATTATGAGATACATATTACCCTGTCTTTTTGTAAATTTATAATAAAATATTAATATACTTTAAGCATAAATTCTAGAATTGTAAAGTGAAAATATATCTTTTTAATCATTCGTGATATCTGCAAATCCCCAAAATATTATTCATTATTCATTTAATTATCTGATATCTCTCTAGAAATCTTGCAAGGAAATCTCTTAATGACGAAAATTCCGTCAGAATCCTACAGAAAACGTATAGGACTCCATTCCGGTTTGTTGAATTCAAGAAAGGGAGAAACGACTGGATTAACATATATTTAATGATGGCGCACTTGAATTTACAGGGGGTTAATCGAACGCGTCGTCTGCCAGAGACATTGAAGAAATTTCATTCTTTCGCATTTTTTGGCGGCTCTCCGAGGACCGATAGGTCCGTCGTAACCAATGAAGGTGCCTGGAAAGCTTTCTGTCTTATTAGTTTCTGCCCGGTAGGAGCGTTTTCGATTCTCTGTACAGTTTCGTAAGTAGCGATATTTTACCACCTTGCCCTATCTCTGCGTTATCTCTTGTCTTCCAGCAGAAAGAATACCGTGTTCTGTTACTTTTCCAAGGCGCGTAACGAGAATATATTGATCATTATCTATATTATCTTGAGATTTAGAATTTATGATCGTGACATGACTCATAAAATTAATACGAAATATTGTAGTATTATATATATATATATATAAATGTCGCAATATATGTAATTTATACTTACTCGTATTATTAAATTATATTGGCACTTGAGCAGTGTATTATTAAATGAATATGACATTTACACATAACAAATCATTATTTTACATTAAATATTAATGCTTTTTAAAAGTCATAAAGAGACATAAATTAAGATTCCATTAATTAAATAGAATTCATATAATAATATTTAGAAAACAAAGAAAAAAGAGGGCTACGAGCCAAAAATTATTATATAAAATAAAACAAGATAATATAGAATGTAAAAAAAAAAACAAAAATGTTTTAAGTTAAAAATTTAATATAGAATGCTAGCAATAAACGTTTCGATCATTTGCGATTGGATTATTTTCAATATTAAAAACATACATAATCAATACAGTCGGAAAAAAACAAAAACGTAATAAATTATGTATTTCGCTCTCTAAGACAGACGCTGATAACATAAAAACAAATATTGTAATGTTCACAATTATAATATATAACGGAAAAAAGAACGTACGCATAATAATAGCTACTTTCAGTCAGTCATTAAAATGTTTATAATATCAATTTTAGTAAAAAGAATGAATATCCTTTAATTAAAAATGAACGGAGAACGCAAATATGAATCTGATCTTTAAATAAAAAATTAAGATGAAAAGAGTTTCGGATACAAAGTGCGTTAAAATTAGTGACAATGCGAAAAGAAATAACATATCCTGTGTTTTCCTCCAGTGTTCTAAGATATAACAATAATACTTAGATTCTATTCGTGAATATTTAAAATACGTTTTCTCTTCCTAAAAATTTAGAATTTCTCTTTTTTTAAATTTAAAAATAACAAGAAATTAGAAATATTTTTTATGCTAAGACGTTAAATAAAAAATTAAGTCGAAAATGTTATGTTAATAATTTATCTGATCAATGTTTAAATATACATGATACGGTATGTGCAATAAAGGTGCGATATCTACAATGCAATCGAAAATATGTCACCAGCCGATGCATCACTTTCGTTCTGTCGAATCTGCGACTACACTTGACGTTAAGTGCACTTCACTGAAATATGGAGATAGCTGGGCGGAAAATATGAGAAGCGACCGTGTTCGTTCGAATTTATACAGCGCGAAATTAGTGTGTAGATAAATCCAACTGTTCGGATCTTCCAATATTTCAATGCTTAAAGCGATATGCGAAATTTTATGCGTTATACTGTTTCCAAATAATTCCAATTAAAATGCAACAAAATTATTCATAATTTATAACACTCTAAATAATAATTTCTGAATTGCCTCAATACTCTAGCTTTAATTTTACATGTTAAAAACGCATTCCATTTGCGACCATGTCACGGACATGTCGGCGGCTATAATTAAAAATTATCATTCTCACGAAGTGTTTTGGCGTCCAGATTTAATCACAAACGCAATTAAACGTTCCGAGGGGTAATACGTGTCGTGATTTTAATTAAAACGTCACGCTTGCCGAAATAGCGAAAGATATCGTACGTAGGTTACGCTCGAGATTACGTTTCCTCCAGAATAATTATAAATACGCCGTCATTATTTCGGGAGTTAAATATTCTTTATCGACGATGCTCGTATCGTAAAAAAAATTAGTTCACACGAAAATACGAAAAAATGTCAAATGAAATTTATCGCTCGATGTGAAGATACATTTCACGCATCGACGTGGCATGCCAATAAGCGATTAATCGAATTATTTTCAAACAAACACTGTATTCCTATTGATGGAAATTAGTACAATATTTTATCGCATGGCCGAATTCACTAGTTGCATGCGTGATGTATAAACATTGTAAAACAATAAAATTAATGCTTATCGCTGAAAATGAAGTTTTTCTCGATATATCTTTACATAAAGGTCTAAAATTTTATTCGACAAAAATCTGAAAATAATTTTAAACAATAAGAGAAAAATATTATAAAAAATTCTCAAAATAAATTAAAAATTCAATAAAGTAAGATTCAAATTTTTATTTAATATAATTCATTTTATAGATTAGGAAATTAGATTAGACTTTTTCATTGCCTTCGCAATAAAAAAACTTTGTACATTGCTTACACTTATAAAAATAATTTTGTTTGATCATCAAAATAATTATGTTGGAATCTAAAAAATGTTGAGAGCAATGCAGCAAAAAGTTCTGATATTCTAGTAATCAGTTTGAGTGTCCTACATGTCATAATTATTTTGATGGTCCAAAATTACTTTCGGATCTGGATCTAATTACATTTTTAAGTACAGTAAAATCGTGTAAAGAAGATACAAAGAAAAATATAAAGAAAGCGAACTAAAAATCGCACGAACGATTTTATGTCTCCTTGTAACTCTTAAAAAGTTAATTCGAAAATCAAGATAAACAAGTTTCTCTTTATTGCAATTTCTGTATCGCACAAAAAAGTATCGATTACATTCTTCTGTATACACCGAGAGTTTAATTGGGTTACGTGGTAATTGATTTCGCCAGGTAAGGCGAATCATTTCGCCAGAAAGCCGCACCGAATGATTCGAGGATTGTGTGTACCAACGGAGAATATGCCAAGGGTTGCAACGCAGAAGGTTAAATTGCAAGTATTTAGAGAGAAAGAGAGAGAGAGAGAGAATCGCAAGAAAAGATAAAAGCCACGACAAAGATTGGTTTAAAAGCGAGTCTGATACACTCGCAACAATGCAATCGAGTGAGTGTATTCTGAAAATTCAGTGCAATCCTTCTCATCACCGATACATTTGTAGCAAGAAGTAATAACTTATTTATTATGAAAAAAATAAAACAACTGTAAATCAATTAAATATAGACAAAAAATTGCATTATTAAAAATTGTAATCTATTTATGTGTGTAGAGCAATCTCTTTTACTGATCTCAGAAATCTTGCACCCCCTTCGAATCTTTCAATTATATTATCACACACACGTGCGCACTCAATAACCCAACTTTGCCTGGCAATCGCAATTTTGATGCAGCTTCTGTCCGTTCGATCTACTGGATTTATATGGTACTTGATTGAATTATAACTGGTGACGTGCCGTCGTCGAGGACGGTACACATCCTGCCGGAGGGTTGTAACAAATTGGCCCCTTACTCTCGTCGGTTTTAAGGCCAACGTGAAGGGTACTTTAATCCCGCGATAGAAACGAGCTCGTGTATCCGGCAACCGGTATACATCGCGGCCTGTAAATACGGCGTATAATATCGTGATGAACTGGCTTTGCGCGGGTGACATAAAAAAATATGCATTTTGCTCTAATTACCGTGTTTTAACCTTTTCATCTCTGTATAAATTATAATATTTTAATAAAATATATGAAATATTAATTTAAATATTTTACGACATTTTGATAAAAGTACAAAGCTACAATTTTCCTCTCATAAAAAATAAATATCATCAATAATAATGTAATTTTGAATCACATTTTTCATTAATTAAGTCTAAATTTATAACTTTTCAGACATCACATTTATTATTTCATTATAACAAATTATTATTACATTATTCTATTTCCTAACATTCATTGCTTTTGCGTATTTAATTTATAAATAAATTGAAAAAACAAATTTAAAAAACAATATTTAAAAATGTCCGTATTATGCGCTTCCGAATTCCGCATAAGATTAATATTTATAAAATATAGTTATAAGAAGTTAAGGGTTGCAAGTCATTTATCGATCATTAATCTTGGTTGATAAATTATGTAACACTTCTCATACTAAATACATTTTAATATTAAAGATAATTACGTGAAGTAATTTAGTAAAAGAAAATTTAAATTAGATTGCGTCAGTTAATTAACGCAGTAATATCAAGATGGAAAAGGATAATAGTACGAGACAGAAAACGAGACGAGATGAGAAGAAAGGTCGCAGATTGTAATGAATGCCGTGAGTAATTGGTAGGATACGTGGAATATGCGACTTAGGGAAACTAAAATTAACGCGGCGGATAGTAACTTGGCTCGGTAGCTGCATTAGCATATTATCTACATATGTGCAAGTATAGTTGAAGATATCTTCTCTTATTATTAATCTCTTCATTATTATTTAGCGATCGTTTTCCATAAATAAGCAAAAACATGTTAACACGTGTAAAAGAATAAAAAGTGTGTTTAAAATAAAAAAGTAAAAAGTTTGTTTGGTCACATGTGTTTGTTTCTCTTCAGGATTGAACTTATCAATTTAAATTAGAAACATTTTAAAATTTTCTTCCAAATAAATATTTTCAAATTATCTTAACAAATTATATTATTAATCTTCAATCATCCCTAATAAAAAATTCTGATTGAATTGCACATTTCTTTTGCTTTAATTCTTCGAGAATTGGCGATATTTTATGTAGTTGATTTAAAAAAAAAAACGCAGTATGAGCCATAAATCCAGACAGTATTACGGCGAAAATATTCAACGATCATGCGATTTTTAATGTTAAAAGCTTTATTTGCGAAAGAGAATAAAATTCCTCGATGTGATAATAAATCTACCGTGCATTCATACGATCATCCTTTTCGAGATTTTCGAGATTTTAAATGAAGGAAATAGATATGTAAAATTCGTCATCAGGAAAAATATAAAATTATATTCGAATTCGGACTAGTAATAAAAATTTTTCAATAGGTTTTTTTAGTTTCCATTTAATTTAATTTTTCTAGGTATGCTATAACAATATAAAAAAAATAGAGAGAAGAAACAGTAAAAAAAAAACCGATATCTCTTTCTTCCTTACAACGATATAATATATTTTTACACAGAAATTAATAATTTGAAACTTTATGGTAACAATAGTAAAGTTTCAGATCCAGATAATAAAAGATAAAGATATATATTATGCGCTGGCAAGTTTGGGATTAAAATGGCAGGATAACGGCAGGATCCAATATGTGTATGTGTATATCGATTGAAAGTTGCGCGATTACATAGGGAGTCTGAGTTATCGGCAGCTTGCGATCGCATCGTTACACGGTTATCGCAACGCGCATACATACAATGCGCGACGCAAACGCATGACAAACAATATGTGCTTTATGCAACCGGCTGTAATTGGAAAAATATGGTTGTAGAAACGGAGTGCGTTTTACCTGCTCGTGCGAATCGAATTGAAAAATCTGATGCGGATTTTGCTCTGTTTGTTCACGTAGCGCGGTGCATGGGATAATTTTGCAAGTGCAACAAAAAAGAACACTCGTGAAGGAACAATAAGAGTTAGTAGCATAATGTAATGATATTTTGTCACAAGAAAATAATAAAGTTCAACGTTTAAAAATCAATAAAAATTCAAGTTACATAATAATTTCAATTTGTGATACTATCGATGCGTCTGATATTTTATTTATAAGAAAGAAATAATAAATATATAAACTAACAATTTCTGTTATATATTTAAAATAATATTGTATTATTGATATAAAAGATTAAAATGTGGAAACTGGAAGAATGAGATGACTTTTTAAAATCTAATTACCAGTTGGCAATTTTGGCTTATCTAACAAGTTCCAGACTGAACGTAATTATTAAAAGATAATAAAAAGAAAGAATTATAGTTATCTTTAAAACCTCTTTATCGTATATCCAGACCGATCCGGTAAAAGATTGCGTTCTCGTTAATCGGGATTAAGAGCGAAAGATTAAGAGAAACCCCCTCGATGCGGATGTTACAGGTTCTATGAAGGACCGATGAGCTTTTCTGCTCGATAGTCCGTTACCCAAACCTGAAACCATAATATCGTTAAAATTGTTTGCTCAGACCGCACGTGAAACTCAAATAACTCAATGGAGTAAATTGTTCTTTTTTGGGTCAAAAATATTTTTATTTCCTTTACATTTTTACTATATTTACTTGAAACATAATTTGTTCACGTTATTAAAAAGAATTCCGTTATTAAAGAGAATTATTTCGAGAAATTTTATATTTAAATTGAATTATAATAATGAACAAAAATAGCAAACGATGAAAATAAAATAATATAATACTAAAAAAATTAAAAATCTCTTCATTTCTATTAAGCATTAATTTCAAAATTTATTTCAACTAATTAAATCTTTTTAAATAACAAATTTAATCTTCAGCTTATCATTTTGACCTATTTCAGCTATAACGATTGAAATTTGCGAAAATTGCGAATTCATAAAAATTCAAATATTCACATCACTTATTGCAATAGATTTAAAATGCAAAATTGAAATTCCGACTTCTGTCAATTCTATGTTTACGAAACGCATAACGTATAATCGAATCATGAATAATGAAAATTTAATTGCAATCAGGACGAGAGAGAATTTCGAAGAACGATTTCGGAGAAGCGAGGAGTCATCGATCTACGACTGCCTCGTCGTTTTGCGGTATCCGCGAAAAAGTTATTGCTGTTGAAGCTATTGAAGAACGTGAGCTGACTGGAATTGCAAGACGGGAGAGTTTCCCAAAGTTTTGCCGGAAAAGGCGTCGTCTTAGCAACCACTAGGTAGTCGTACATAAATGGCTACATGCTTTCCAGATACCTCGTAAAGTGTGTATATGGGAATTCTATCTATTAATAATCAGCGAAACTTCATATAAATCGGGCAATAATAAGTGAAGAGAACGCATTTCTCGCGGAGTTGGCATTTGTCCGTTATCTGTATTCATTATATACATTTCGTCGGCCTTCTGTTCTATCTAATAATGCGGTTGCTTTTACCATACGCGTATACACACACGAGTTGCAGTATTACGTATATCATGTACGTATTTACCTCAAATTCATAATTAAACATCTCTACCAGTTCATTTTAATAACGTTAAAATAATAAGAGAGATGCTACGCGGCAACAAGAGCAATTACTACATCATTGTAATGAAATGTAACGAGCAACAGAATACAAATATATATATTTTAATAAAGTTAATTAATACTAAATAACGTCCTTCCTCCTTTTTCTCGCTGATAAAGTAATCAAATATTATAAATGTCAGGGGAAAATAAAAAAAGAAGAAGCAATAATAAATAGTCACAGTCTTCTTGGATTTCATATATTTTGATGATTTAATTAAACACACATGAGTGAAAAATTCCATCAAGATTGTTCTTCTATGCCTAATAATATTTCTTATAAATTGATATCTACAATTTCTAGTTTAAGCAAACTGTGCGCCGATTATTAACAGCTTTCTAAGATATGTATTTGCATCATAATATTAAATTGCTTGTCAATTTAATTTGTAATACTATTATATATTTATAATACTATTACTCCGATTTAGAATTGTGTTTCAAGATCGACAAATTATTTGATCGGCACAGTTTGAATCAAAGACTGATAAATTAATCACGAGATTTCAAAAAATCTTGAGATTAAGATATTTCGTTATTATGAATACTTTTTTCAAATCAGTATATATATATATATATATATATATATATATATATGTGTGTGTGTATATATATATATATATCGCTTCTTCAAGCTAGTAAAAAATTATTCTATGCACATCTTTTTCTTACTATTGAGAAACAATAATTAATTTTATTTCTAAGGCAGCACGAGATATTACGTTTCTTTCATTTATTGATTATTCGAATTGATTATTAAGAATCATAGAAAATTAATAAGCTTGAAGTAACAAAAATTCTTAAAAGTTCAAGTTCATTTTTTGTATTCAGCGAACATAAATCAGAGAAAGTGATATGCCTATAGAATAGAATGTAACATAAATAATGAAGCTAATAAAAGGCTCGACCATTCAATTCAACCATTCAGACTATTGTTTTACAGATGATATTTACAGCATCGCGCAAAAATATATATAATATATATATTATGTGCGATACAATTGAAACACGTCCTCCACATAATTGCAATGCGCACAATGACAATGTTCTACATTATGACCCGTGGATCGCGCGAAGGGATTTAATGCGGCGAAAACAATTAGATCGAGTGCTTCGCGAAGAAACAAGAAACTACAGTTTATTTCTTCTAACTGTCTGAACAGGATCACGACAGGATATCCTGTAGTTTCGTCGCAACGCGTTCTTCCGAGAGGGTAGGTTCTCTCGTGCACTTCTCCTTTTAGTTCGATGATATCCCCGAAAATAAATGGGTAATTGGATTCCTTTCTAAGATACTGAAATAGAAAACTGATGGAGTATCGGAGGAGCTGAAAATTCTCTTCCACCTACAACGTACACCTCACTTTCCATTCTATCAGTCACCTGCCATTAACTCTAAATCAATCCTTTCGCGCCGATAAACTTTCGCATCCCTTAAGGAAACATCAACTTCTCGGCACCTCGAAAATCTTGCGCGAAAATCTCTGCTAAAATTATTCTGACGACGTGGATTTGGCGCGTGAGTTGCTTCGCATCGAACAAATGCATACACGAAAAGAATAATTTTTCGCAATACATTTTTAAAAGATTTTAAGTGTGCTAGTAGCATCAAAATTAACGTTCAAAAATTAATTTGTGAAGATTATTATTTCAATTAATGATTGTGTTGTAAGATTGATAGTATGTGGCTCTGACTGACAATGAGATAAATGTATTTAGAGAAATTTATATATATAATTATTATTATTATCCTAATATCAAGCTTTGACTGTATTTGGCGGCTCTTCGTATATTTCAGAACAATTTTACTGAAATATCTAAAAATTCAGCTAGACGCGGATCTGAAAATAATAAAATTTTGTTGGACCATCAAAATAATTATACAGGAAATTCAAGCATGAGTAATGCTGCAAACAATTTGATAT
>Ga0157364_1004371_pt1 | contig 14094 bp, 12 predicted proteins | sample AttsexASBM2_FD_111476 | JGI IMG/M metagenome (GOLD analysis project Ga0157364, IMG submission 111476) | Fungus gardens microbial communities from leaf cutter ant in Ribeirão Preto, State of São Paulo, Brazil - Atta sexdens ASBM2 | ecosystem: Host-associated > Fungi > Mycelium > Unclassified ... | reverse complement strand
GATTCAATCGATAAAAAAATTGTTTGTTGTAATTATTTATTTTTTTGTATGTATTTTTATAGGAAAAAAATTAAACGTATAAACATCATTTTTTTTCATCGTGAATGGTTTCAATAATCTACAGTAAATTTTTCTTTAAAAAAAATTTTATTGGATTTGCTCTTTGTATCTTAATTTTTAATATTAATTATCATGACTCTAATATCTGTAACATTTACGTACAAATTTCCATACCGAAAACATAATTGAGAATAAAAATTTGAATACGGAATGTATCATAATTCATGATATAATAAAATACGATGTTTTCTTACACCATGGTATATATGACTGCAGGTCGCTTTTGTTATCGTTTTTGTTCCAAGTTTATGTTGCAGTTTAGTTTGCGTTATATTTGACATTGATGTTATTTTAATTTTTTATGTGTTTGATCGTAAGGGAATGCGTTTAACATGGTTACCGAAGAAGACTGTTCCTGCGCTGACACGACGGAACCTTCCAATTTAACATCCTTGCGTTCGGATGACGCTACATCGGCCATAAATTCCGACATAAATGTGGTCTGCACCGAAATGGTCGATAAGAGAATCGACACTGTTGAAAAACCCAAAGGCATATTGCCATATATTCTTCAAACGTTCCACGAAAACAAACTATATGTATTATACAAAGTGTTCCAAAATCCACACCAAATATTTTTTTGACAGCAGATTTTTTAGTCAAATCGTCAATTTTTTTATCAAAAATATCAATGCATAGAAAGGTCTTATTAATACCTTGGATAAGGTCTAAATTAGTATTGTTTCAATTCATCTTGCGCAAAGTCTATTTTAATTATTTTTATTTTTGTTAAATTATTCTATATATATTTTGTGCAGAAACGGATTGCAAGCGTTCCGATATATCGCTAATTGCAACTTACTGCGTAGAACCAGCCGATATCCCATCCACAGTTCCAGGAAGACCGGATCGACAATCACTTCGGAAAAAATCGAGAAGCCAACCACCTGCAATGCAAATTCAATCGAGTTTCCCGTGCCTCTGTCATAGCCATAAAATGTAATATCCGCCCATTGCATCTATGTATCTTATCTTGTTAGTCGATCTATTTCTTAAAGCAGATTTATCATTCCAGAAATGGCTACGTTCTGCCTGTGAAACTCAAGGAAGGTACATAGAAACGCCGTCAAGATGTATCGAAAAGTAATGATAGTAATGATAGTTCCATTTTTCAGATAAACCACAATCGCGTCCGTTCTGGAGCCGCTTAGGCTGGAAACGGCCGAGAAACGGCAAAAAAGACAAGATGTATGAGATAAAGCTAAAACAAATACAATGTCCTCATTATGCCAAGATATGTGTAAACGACACGTCAAAACAGCGCATCGACGTGTTGCAGTCACCTCATGAATTTCAACCTTTTATCTCCCACAAAGAACTATCGGAAGGGATACCGAATAAGAATGCCAAGGACATTGTCAAACCGAAACCTAAATATCCAATGAAAACGAAATTCAAGAGAGAAGAAATAGCGGAAAAGATCGAAATCTATTATTTTGATCATGGAAACTCCGCGTAGGTATTAACCATTCGACGAGAATATTTCTTGAACATAAAGGATGTTCTCCAATTTGCTTCAATTTGCGCTCTCTCGCAAATTCGTTTTAATATTTAGATTAATTAAAATTTTTGAATTCACTATAGCTAAAAGATCAAAGAAACGATATAATCACTCGGATGTAATACTTTTCGCAGATATTATCGAACAACCGATTGCCATCCTGTACTAATTACGGACAAATGTGCCGAAAAGACCGATCAGGCGGCAACTCGATTTTGGGCGGAGATCTTTGGCACAATTCACATCGGTATCGCCTTCGTCACAGCCTTTTTTCTGCAGCTTCTACGCTTCGTGCTCTACAGCGTGATCCGGCCGTTGACAGTGGGGGTACTTCAATTAATAGCGGATTACTTTGTAAAACCACTGCTGTCTATTCTGTTCAACGCTCTCGTGCAACCGGTATTGATCCTATTCTACAATATTGCGACGTCATTGAGGGATCTCTGCGAACCGATAGCCGAGGCGATGGGTTTATTCCTGAGGGAGATCGCAAATGTCTGCGCTGCAATCAGGATCGTGGAGGTGAAGCACGTTCATGCGCCAACCACTGCTTGTACTTGAGCTCTCATAAGCGAAAATTGGAGACTCTTAAAGATTTGAGTTTTAGTAATTTAACTAAAGACTCGAAGGATTTTCGTGAATCTGAGATCCCAATTCCGAGGAATTTTGTGTGACGCACTTTCAATTCATGACCAACAACACATGCCTTAACACCAGGTATATATTTGGTATTATTTTAACTTTACAATATTATTGTATCATTTTTTACAGAACAAATTATCTCTTATAGCAACTAGCTTTGTCAATAATAATCAATGTTCGTTCTTTGTCACTTGCGCATTCTCTCGTTCGCTCTCGCTCTCTTTCATCTTCTTTCTTTCGTTCTTTCTCTCTCTTTCCCTTCCTCATGTATCTTACCATTTAATAAATTATGTACAATCTCACAAACAACAAACAGAGGAACCTAATTACATCATGTAGTTGTTCACACTTTGCTATGTACAGGTACTACTGGTATCTTTTTTCTTGTTTTTACAGAATCACTGCTTTCTCTCATTCTCTCTCGCACTCTTTCATTCTCTTTCTCTCACTCTTTCGTACTTCTTTTCATTCTTACCAGCCGATCATATCGCAATATACGTTATTTTTCGCATGTAATCTACAAAAAGAAAAAAAGGAGACAAAAAAGAAATCGAATGAACGAACGTATCGTCATCTATCGTCACCTAGTCTCAGGAACTGCAACCTCTGCTCGTTCGCTATAACGCATCGCAGCGATCTAGGTGGTACTGCTAGTGTTCGTAGTGGTCGGAGTCTCCTGGATGGCTAAGGTCTGCGAAGGCGCGGATGTCGAGTCACCTGCAAGCAAACAACAAAGGAGGGATCAATAGCATAGAATCGAGCATATATCTCTTCGGATCATATAACGTAGTCGACTAAACATACACTTATATAATGCGCCGTATAATTGAGTTCGTTAATCGCGCAATTGATCTGTAACTAACAAGTCTTCTCTCTGCAAGTTCGTGTATTGACGTCGAATTCTACCATTGTCGATAACGAATAATGCAGAAATATCAAAAGCACTTCCATATATAGCTTCTATTCCTTTTATAAATAAATACTCTCTAGTTTAATCTGAGCCTCGATTTAATTCAATCGTGCTTGTTTCAATGAAAAATTATAATAACGAGAAGAGTTATAGTAACGTTCCCTGAGACTTATTGATCGTCAAGAAAAAAAAGTCCACTGTTCATCAAAACGTGCAATCCAATCTCGGATCTCTTGCCGGCATTGCATAATCGGCATCGATCAATACCGCATCGGTGGTAACAATGGACGCAACGATGGTTGCGGTGATAGCGTATAAAACCTTACCCAAGAGGGCGGCTTCTAAGTCCCCCAGGATCTCCGTCTCCTTGGGGTCTATAAGGTTGAAGCGTTGATTAAGGAGCGTGAGGTGGGCGAATACACAATTGAGGTGAGCGTGCAACCCCAAAAGCGCCACCTCCCTGAAGTGGCAGTGGTAGATGTGTGCCACTACGTGGTACAGTAGCCGCAGGATCTTACGCACTATCGACTCGAACGAGCTCGGGAACTCGTTTGCTGAAAAACAGTGGAAATTAACATCGTCGCAAACATTGCTCTTGGACGATTATGTAACGTAATTACAAATGAAATCAATAATTATTAAAATGAAGGTGTAACGTTTATTAATTAATTATATTGAAATATACTCCAGACATTATGAATTAAATATGTAACGTTAAAGAGAACACCTTACCATATTTTGTAGGGAATATAGTTTCGTCGCTAACGGTGCGTTGCGTAAATGTCATAACATAGTCTATGTATTGTGGCGCCGCAACCCTCGTTTTCTTTCCCTTTTCGTCGAACCATAGATACGTTCTAAAATGATAAATCATTTGTCACAAATCGATCGATTGTTATTGATCCGTAATAACTTCTATGGAGTTTGAAACTCCTCGGGCAAGGAGATACGTACCTTAAGCCAGGACCGGTCATGTCGGGACAACCCGTCATGGTGCAAAACTCAGATATTGTGCCATAGACGAGATTAATATGGTCGAACAATGCGAGGGTGTGCGATGCCAGCCATTCGTTGTAATCCAGGCCGGGCGGTAGGTCCACGAGCATCCTCAGGTCCAGCTCCGGTAGCTGCCTTTCGAGAGCAGCCTCCTCCAGGTACAATTTCGGATCCTCCGTGGTTCCCGCATCCTTCTCCTTTCGTCTGGCCTTTCTGTAAAACGAGAAAGCAGTCGTACGATCAGCCGAGACAAACCTCGGAAAGTTCTTTCAGTACGCTTAAGCCAATCAAGCAGAACCATGGGTGTCGCGTGTAAGAGGCGTAAATATGTACATGTAACACAACACAGCCTGTGTGTAAATGAGATTAATGGGCAACGCTGTTCGAAACCAAATTGGAGGAAATCGATTTTTATTTATGGAATTTTATTATTATAAAAATCGAAGAGTCCGTAATTAACTAAATTTGATTTTGAACAGCTTATACAATGATAATAGAATACTTGCAAAAGGGACAAGAGAGAGAATCGGTTTTTTTTATTATAGAATTGATTATACAGAGAAAATGACTTAAGATTAAAATAACTGAATTATACAGAGAAAATGACTTAAGATTAAAATAACGAAAATGTGCCAATCCTAAAATATAATATATAAAGAATAATATTATAGATGATATCGAATACGTCGTGTCGTTTAAAGCAAATCTCCGGAAAAATCAACAGAACATTTTTACAATGCATCATTGTCGTTTCACAGGCACGCTAATTTGTGGTCCCCAGATTGACCGGAACAGATTGGACAGAGCGTTTTGTCTTTAATCGACTGACGCGAATTCATTAATCAAATCGGCGAATTATCGGATTTGCACGATTACCCTCAACGCTTCCCGAGTCTATTCAATTTGTCTTCAATTTATCAGCGAAGCCGAACGTTGTGTCTCTCACATTACGCCCTCAAGAACGAATCGAACTCATTTGTATAAATAAGAAAATAGAGAACGTTTCTAACATTCGCTTAATTAGAAATCTTTTAATAAAAAATCACAAAATAATGTGCTCAGATGAAAAATTGAAAATAATTATAAAAATCGATTGTTGCAATGCACTATTATCGTATGCAAAATAGAAATTTCATTTCATTTTTGCCAGTAAATAACGATAATATTATAATATAAAACGTTATATATATATATATTTTACATATTAATAAATATATAGAATGTTTCACTATAATATAAGGATTTAATCAAATCTTTTTACAAAATTGTTTTTTTAAAAGAGCAACAATTTTCAGATAAAATTAATTAAAATTAAGTATACTGTTATTGAATCTTCTGAATATCACATACATTTTTAATAATGAAGTCAGAAGATTAAAAGTTAAGACATTGATTAATTAAACTTTCGCAAAAGGAAAGATAATTTCAAATAATTTATTATCTGAACTGTATTCAAGAGACATCCTGTATATTTAACATAAAAAAATCATATACTCAATAAATTTTATAAAAAATAATTATTAATATATATACATATAACATATGAAAAATTATGAGATAATAAATATATAGTAAAATCTTATTACTACGCTGGTGCAAAAGATTTGATATATTTTTCAAATAAAGTTAAAAACAAAATTATACAAAATTTCGTAGCATTTTTATTAACTAAAATAGTCATCATTGCTTCTTCTAGAAAATAAATTTTCAATTGCTTTTTCGAAAAACTCAGATAAGTGTTATTTTACTTCAAAAATAAAAGGACGAATGTTTTGCACCAATATAATAATAAATATCAAGAAAGTAAACGTTTTAATTAACGTAGTTTTAATTAACGTGTATCGCACGCAACTAACACAAAGTGTCCTTGTTTGCACGTGAGGACTAAACATAACAACTTCAGATTTTCGGCTCGAGCTTGCTCAATACGCAGCAGCCGCGTCGCACATTCAGCTTGCTGCCAGTGAAAAATGCAATTACATGCAATAACGATAGCAGCGATGTTCAGCCACGTCTACACGATCCAAAGCGCGCACAAATCTCTCTCTAGAAAGCACACATGCTCCTGGAAAGAAGCTGCATCTCCGCATAGAAAGAAAAGTCGCTGATGTAAGTCAGCCTAGATATATAAATTCATCATCGTCCATGACGTATGTCTCTAATCGCGTACAACACAGTCATCTCAATACAACAATACTCGTCTATGACGCTATCGATGCTTTATCAGGCATAGTACGACAATTTATTACGGACACTCGATTCTTCCGAATATATCCCTTGTCTATCTCGCATAGAGAAGATGCGCTTTAATTACACCGGGCTAATTCCACGTTACGGCACGCACATATGCACATATCTATACGATATCGATATCGTTTGTGGGTTGCGGTAGGAAAAAAAGGGAACGGCGGAGTCTAGGGTGGAAGAGGGATAGGAAACTCACGCAACTAGCTCGCCGAAGAGCCTGATCTTCCTGTGGCAGGTGTCGAGCAAGGAGAGACGCGAGGAGGAGGCGCTGCTCGAGCTGCCGGCGCCGGTACCGGCGCCGCCGTGGTGCACCGGCGTCGGCGGTGCCGAGACGGTGGTGGCCGAGGACGCCACCGCGGCCGCCGCAGCCGCGGCGGAAACCGATGCAGAAGCGGAGGGCTCCCGTAGGACGGTGATGGCGCCGCGCGCCGGCGAGCGTAGCATCGATGCTGTCGTCTTTGTCGTCTTTGTCGTCTTTGTCGTCGCGATCGTCGTCGTCGAGGACGACCTCCTCGGCGCACCGCCCTCGTGCCCGAGGATCCGCTCACGCACGCTGGGTAGGCACCAAATCTTGTTCGTTTCTCATCGAACGATTAACAGCACGTGCCAGAACGGCTTCCTCCGAGATCTCTCTTGAGATTCGACGGCGATCTACGCAGTCGACAAAGACCGCGAAAACGAATGCGAGAATCTCCGAGCGCGTTAAATAAATTTCTTTCAAGTATCAAGGACGGAATGTGTTCGTATCAAGAGATACTCCGGAGAATCTCCTTATTTTGGCCTTCGATACACCTGCTCCGTTAACGTCAGGCTCGAGAATTGGTCGGATTTGTTATGTCTAAATAAACTTTAATAATTTCTTCTAAATTCAATTCAATTTTTTCTAATAAAGTTTCTTCTCTATTGCGTGTTTTTCTTCTTTTTTTTTCTTATTCTTCTTCAACCGTTCTTAATACTTATGTACTTTAAACGTGTTATTCAGCTCTTATAAATCCTGGTAATTTTCCTAATAATACGTTTTCACATTCCGTGCTGAAAAAACGATCAACAGTCAGCAATCACTTAACAATTGTCGCAGATCTTGATTTGTAGTGTCATTTTCCTATAGCTGTGATATTTTTTATAAAAAAAATCATGAAACCCTAAAAGACTGTTGAATAATTATTTCTCATTTAATTCTCACGCCTCTCAAATGCGTTCGGTTCTTCTAGATTTGGACTGTCCTAGTAATTTTTAATTCTCTCAAGGATCTATATGCGTAATTCCTTCCAATGATTTTCTCTCGTAATTCCTTGAAATTAAAAGCAGCTTAGCTGAACTAATCTCGAGTTCTAGTTCGCCATGTTCATCGTCTGACGATTTGTTAGTAGTCTGATGACGGTGATGCTCGATTTAATCGGCCCGAGAAGAAAATAGCTCGCGGGAAGACGATTGAAGTTGCGGAAGATGCTCCTTGGAAGACAATCGATCTCATTTACCGATAGTCGCGAAAGATTATTCACCGTCGATCTGAAGCAAAATTCGAGCGTTCTCTTTTGGTAAATCATTACGTCGGAGAAGTTGAGTAATAATTCAAGCAGATGCCATAGCTATACTGTGCGGATTAATATACCGATAATCCCAAAGTTCCCATTTTGATCAATGCAATGCAGCAAATAGGAGTCAATGTGAAATTATTATTTCCCGCGTACATTCCCGGGGAATCTACATTTTGAAGTATCAATAAATTGCATTTCTCCGTCTACTACTTCTCCTCACTTCTTCACGTTCTCTCTCACCTACGTATTCTCTTGTCGTACCCTCGCGGCGATCCGCCAATTCTGAAAAATTTGGGCAAAACGCCAAGTTTCTCATTTCTCGAGCTACCGTCGCGAGTTTTGTCGCTTCGGTGTCTTTCAGGAACTGGGTTATCGCGTACACGTGCGTCCGTAATGCCACGAGGAAAAATATAGCCAGGACCCGGGGATTAGCGATTCCGGTCGGCCGAAATAGAATCGATGACCATCTCGTGACGAGCAAGGATCGAGCGAGTTCGTGCCTTAACTAACTTTTCGCGCATGTGATTTACGCTTCGCAATATTCCACAAACGTGCAAAACTCGAAGCTATCGTGCTATAAAGTTCGGTATCGCGATTTTGTTGATGCTAATGAGCGATGTAGAAAATTCTAATTTACTGCGATATATGATATAACGTGATACAAAAGTTAAATATAATATAAATTTAAATGTAACATAAATATAATAAATTTTATTTATAGTATAATGCAAATCATTATTACGAATGTAAATTAAAGAATGTAGTGCAAATACACGATCGCGTATTTCATTCTGGCAGATGTTCGTTTTATAATTTGCCTTCGTTTTTTTCGAGCGCTTGTTTTATTGACAAAAAAAGTCCATTTATTATTTTCGCAAACACATTATTTCCTGCCGCGAGTTATCGATATAAAGGTAGTAAAACGTGAACTTTGTGTTAGACGAAACTCTCATAGCACACAACAGCAAAAGTCGAGAGAGACTTGCGTTTTTTTTTCTTTAAGATTAAAACGATACGATTCATTGCCGTTTTTCTTACGCGAGATACTTTTCAAAGAGAAGTCGCTTGAAAAATATCTTAAAAGATAAAAATTAGAGTAACATGAAAGCGCGTGTGTATAACGTAAAATGATTTTATAATAGACGAATAATTCACGTAGATTAAAAAAATAGAGGTATGTCTCAGCGTAAGATTATCTTTTTTTAATAATTTATAATTATGACAACGCTGCAATTTCGTGACAGTAACAAGAAATAACAATGCGCACTGGAAACTTATCAACCCGGTTAGCTGTCCGAGCGGAAATTCGAGCATCGATGCGTCGCAAAGTGAACGAAATCGAGCCAAATAGCTGCCAACGATTTCGACCAACTCGACGGAGCCGTGACATGTGCGTCCTTGATCGTGACCTGGACGAGGTCACCTCGGTCGGTCCAAAATTTAAATCGTATAACTCAGTATAGCGATAAATGCAAGTAAAGATAGGTTGCGATTTTCCCTTCCGACTCGAATTTACATTTCATTTTATATGTTTCATAATATTTATGCAAAATTTACGTATTATTTATATACTTTATATATATATATATATATATATATATATATAAAACATTTTTTAGAAGTAAATAAAATAATGCCAAATTTGATGATTTATTTCAAAAACACTAATGCTTCTTTATTCCGTGGGGTAAAAGAAAAAATCCCAAAAGCATGCACCTGCATAAATCTAAATTCAGCTACTATAATCTCGATTCTGACAGAAAGAATTTGTCACGGTCGGTGAGAATCCCGAAGGATTAGATGAGTAAATAAAGGACCATCTTATTTCTTCATCCTATGAGAACGCACGAGCTTCCAAAAAGCTTCTGATGTTTTCTAAAAACTAAGCTAAAAAATTCATGAGAATTTCCAGACAGAAAGTACACGGATCGATCTACTTAATTTCCGGTTTGTATTGTTCTAATTCTCGTTTTCTTTCTTTGTTCCATCTTTTTTTATTACGTAATAATGATCTACTTTAATTTCCAACTTTCTCAAAGGTAATAATTTTCACTCTTTTCCAGGATATTCATCGCGTAAAATGGAATTATTTTCACATAAAAATGCTCGCGAAAATTTCCCTCTAATTTTAATAGATTTAAAAATGTAATTAAACCTTCCATATATTTTTACAGATATATATATATATATATTTTTTATTGCGAGTGTCTTATATATGTATACATATTTCATTTTTATTTTCGCCAATAATTTTTCAAATTTTCATTAATTAGTCTTTAAAAAAATATACATTACGGACGTAATGTATATTTCCTCAAGAAATCATCACATCCTCCTCTCGCAATATTTGTGACACTTAATTACGCCGCATCGTGTCTTGCAAGTCGCTATCACCGACCATTTAACGGATATCATAGCGAGTAAAAAAAGATGTTTTCTCTTTTATGTTGAAAAAAGAACGAGAGAGGCGAAAAAAAAGAACAAAAGATCCGAAAGGGATATGACGCATGTCGTCGTGAACTTTCTAAACGCATCGACCGTACGTATCGAACTGGTCATCGTTCAGGCGAAGCGTAGTCCATGCTTTCCGCGCATTTCGCGGCCGCGAATCAGGATCAGATGACTTTTCTCTTCTTTCCTCCTTCTCCTTTTCCTTCCGAAAACAAACGTAGCTCACGATGTTGCGACCTGACCTCACGAGACGTAACGCGACGCGTTGCCGCCAAGCGCACGGACGCGACTGCCGAGATCGCGGAGACGTCGACGACGCGATGGAGAGCCGACAGGCTGAAACTCGCCGAAGTACAACATGAATTATAGAACCAATGCTCGAGTATCAGCAAATCCATTTGTTATCCACATTACTGAAAGCTGATATTTTTCAGATTCCCGAAAGATTAAATAACAGAAGATGATTAATAATTCTAATTTTACTAGAGAGAAGCAAAAATACGAAACCATTTTTGATATATATTTATAACGGAGAAAATACGAGTTATAAATTTTGTACAGAATTTGTATTATAGTTCTTAGAAATGATTAATTTAAACGCAACACAATGAGATATTGCTTTGATAAATTATTCAATTAATTCATATTAGACATGGCAAGTCATTTTTAGACATATTAAATGCGCCTGGAATTAGAAGCATGCTATTTTATTATTATTTCTTATGTACCAGCTTCATCTAATTTGAACTTATTTAATTAATTATATTCCTAGATTAAAATTTAAATTACTTATGCAGCTATCGACATTTATCGATGCTGTTTTGTTTCCCATCAGTGTTTTAACTCTATAATATGCATAAATATCTATTATATATATATATATATATATATATATATATATATCTATAATATATATAAACGAGCTATTGAAGAACGAGGGTGTCTCAATTCCTACACAAGGACACTCTTATGCAGAAATGGTTTTCTTTGTCAAGAATTCGCTGATTGACTAATATTGTTTTACTACCATACCATAAGTAGAAAAAAGTCAGAAAGACTAGTATTTCTTTGCCTTCCTTTCCTCCGCAATTTTCTGTAGTTTAATATAGAAAAGGCTCGTTCATATATTATAAAGCTTACTAGTATTTTGAGGGTATCCTTTTTGCAGCATCCTCGCTCAATTATTCGACTACGTGCGCAGGTCCGAAGTATATGATGCGCATGCACATTTCTATCGGGTGAGCCATTCGTTCGACGGTGTTTCATGCACCACGACATAGCGTGCGCAATAATAATAACGCAATCGCAAGATATATGAGCGCGTTGATCTCCGCTGAATCTAACCTTCCTAGAGTTAGAAGGGATTAGTATGACCGCGGAACTGACTTGCTTCGCAAACAAATTGTATAAATTCGCAAAGAGAAATTATTCATGTTTACATATATTAAAGCCATGTGGAATCTTTAATATACAAAATGTAAAAATAAGATGTCTTTTGAATATCGCAATTAATTTTAGAAATATAGAGAGACTAAAATATTATTAATATAATATTTCTCTCATATTTATATTTTATAATTAATCTTCCGCCGACAACATGGAATTTTGACTCTTTAATCAACATTAGGAGAAACTGTAAATTTTTTTTATTATTCCGGATTCTTTTAAAAGCGAAAAAAATTCTGGAATACTCGTAAAAGCTTTAACGAGTTTTTATCATCATAGAAATTAAATTGTATGTGTTACTTATTTTTTACAGATTTAAATTTACTAGAATTTATAATCAAAATATCGATAATGTTCCCAAAGATACCGGAGAAAGATAAAAAAATAAAATGTCCATTTTTTCGCATCTTTATCATGTAATCTACCACGTCGTGTACTCGTAATATATTTAATTTATTGTAATATGTTTATTTATAATCGCGAATCTGTCCTTGAAAATCGAAAAATATGTAACATAAAAATATAATAAAAATAATCTAGAATTTATTTTAATCTGTATCTTAAGATAAAAATTATAGCTCCTGTAATTACAAGCTTGAGTGGAAGCCCATTTTTCTTCAATGAACAAGTTATTAATAGCGAGTAGCGATCAATCGATTGATGCAGAAGACAAAAATATCTAGCTAACGTATACACATACATGAAAAAAAAAACGAATATCAATTTCAGTCGCAAAATTAAATTAACTTAGACACGATTCGTGTCCGCAACGATCGGAGTACGTCGCGCGTAGTCACAAAAGTGCGACATCCTTCGCCATTTATCCTTTTTCGCAACAAGGATAACAAGATATCTGACAAAATGTCAAATGGAATTAGTTCCTCCAGTTTCGACCAGTTGAAACACACTCACGAATTTTGGGGTCACGTCCAGACCAATTTGATTTATTCATGACAGTAAACTTATTCATTCTCCGTTTCATTCTTTGTTTCCTTTCTACTTTCCATCTTTTTCCTTTCAAAGATCCTAATATACATTGCGCTTCAAAGGGTCACAGTCGGATGATCTGCACGGGAGACAGAAATGAAAAGGGAAGAGATGTTCATCGTGAAGAGTACAGAGACAGATAGTAAGAGGGAGGGAGGGAGGGAGGGAGGGAAGGAGGGAGAGAAAGAGAGAGAGAAGAGCGGCGGGTGGTCGAGGGCGGCAATGCGGTGGTTGCGCCACCACGGCATGGCAGCGTGCGTCGGATCAGCTGTGAGTCGGGTAACACGAGTCAGCTGACTGCCGGACGCGGGACGGACGACGGGCCGCGTGCGGTGCGGCGGTGAGGGGTAGCGTCCCGACTCTGCGACAATCAATATTCCGCTCCGCCCCCGCTAACTGATGCGCCGCGCCTTCCCTCTCTCTCTCTCTCTCTCTCTCTCATTCTATCTCGTTAATCTTTCTCTCGAATCATGTATCGGATCACTTATCTTTGTATCGCGTATCGAAGTCTCGATCGATTTTATGTGATTACTCATTAAATCCTTAATATACCCTACACTCCGAATACTTTCAAATATAAAACGAACATACTGTAATAAACGCGAATGATCGCTCAGATAAATGCACTTTTCATGCTTCTGAAACAAATGTTTTCGCTCCCATTTTCTGCCAATTTTCATCAATTTTGTTTGCTTTAAAATAACTTGTTTCCAGAATATACAAATCTTTCAAAGATTAAAGAACACAAAAATATCTCAACGAGTTTTTCCCTGACACTTGAAGCAAATTTTTAACTCTATATGTTTATAAGAAGCGTGCACGAAACGATTATAATGTATTGCAATATGTCTATTTCCGTGTCTGGGAATCACAATCAAATGATCGATGATGTAACGTATCTCAAATGACAAAAAAAAATAACTCGTTTGTTATGTCATCATCATACGAGCGAAAACAGAAATCATGATACAAGTCAGACTTGCGTATAACTATACACAACAGGAGTAATTTTCAATTGCCACTAATCAGAAAGTTCTTTCCTGTTTATCCCGTACCTATTTATCACAAGAGAGACTAGTCATCAAACACAATTACACTTGATGGAGATAAAGAGAGACGCTGTATTGATAATTATTAGGAGATTATATGGCAGATCCGACAATACGGTAATCCACGTCTAAAATTATGGAAAGCACAAGACCCTTAACTTTAGACTACGTGGTCGTCTCTGCGTTGAGTCCCTTAACGACCGAAAG
>Ga0157364_1004370_pt1 | contig 14094 bp, 10 predicted proteins | sample AttsexASBM2_FD_111476 | JGI IMG/M metagenome (GOLD analysis project Ga0157364, IMG submission 111476) | Fungus gardens microbial communities from leaf cutter ant in Ribeirão Preto, State of São Paulo, Brazil - Atta sexdens ASBM2 | ecosystem: Host-associated > Fungi > Mycelium > Unclassified ... | reverse complement strand
TGTGCTTGAGAAATATGGGAAATATACTCAATAGAAATATACTCTTTAAAATAGATATATCAATCAGCGAGATCCAGTGTACAGGATGTGGCCAGGAAATGGAGAATTGTCGGTGTCAGATGATAGTTTATATGTTTCACGAAACAAATAGAAAATTAATCGAGTTGGAATTATTGGAGAGACTTGTGGGAAATGTACTCACATCGCTAATCCATATTCGTATTAAAAATCATGTAATTCAAACGTGTGATAAGACATTTGATGTGTCGCAATTGATCTCTTTAGAAAATGTATGTCTCTCTCATTATATAATCTTACACAATTGTATAATAATGACAATGAGTTATTACATTTTATGTTTTAGTGGCTCGAAACTGTCGTGATGAATTGGTTAATAAGAGTTTATTCCGGTGGTTTCTCGAAAACGGTAGCACTTAGCGATGAAGTTCGTAACGCCATAAACAAGTTCAAACAGAAACTATCTCATTTTCTGTACGAAACATACACTAATATAAGAATCGATCATCTATTTAATATAATAATAGGTACAATTTTAATTAATATATCTATAATCTAAAGTAATTTATTTATTTATAAAGATTTATTATTTATTTGCAATTTATACAATTACGTGCTATATTTTTCTCTAGAATATCCCGAGTCGCAGCCTGCGGTGGATGATCTCCGAGTTTGTTTAGAAAGAACTGATAAACGGAAGGTTCTGGTTAAGAATTTGCAAGAAGCGATTAAAACGCGGCTCCTGCATGCTGGTGTAAATACTCCAGATATAGTAACTGCTTATATTGCTGCGATCAAAGCGCTCAAGCATCTTGATCCAACTGGCGTTCTTCTAGAAGCTGTAACGGAACCTATTAAGTGAGATCCCTTGTTTTGTCGCATCAAAGTTGCAATTCATAATGTGAATTTAATATAAAATGTTAAGAAATAATTGTTTATCAAGTCCAATTTATCTTCTAGGTGCTATTTGAGGAGTAGAGAAGACACCGTGCGTTCCGTTGTTAATAGCTTGCTTGATGATTCACCCAGTGAATTAGCCGACGAATTGGTGAAAGGCGAGTGCTTGCAGCTGGACGATGGTTCGGCGGATGATGAGACTGAAGATTGGGAAAAATGGATGCCGGATCCAGTCGATGCTGATCCCGGTAAACTGCGAAATTTCCTTGTATAATTGACTTTAGCAAAAAAATTCGTGCTGCTCTATAAATCGCATTTATTATTATATTCTATTTTCGAGGGATTGGATTTAAAATATATATTCTTCCAAATTAAAGAATTGAAATTGAATCATAAAAAGTTTCAAAATTTATATGTTCATCGAAATAAGATATTTTTATAATGAACTTTTCTCTCAATAAAAATTTATTTTTCCAGCTAAATCGACACAGCGTAAAGTATCCGATATCATCTCTACGCTGGTGAATGTTTACGGCAGCCAGGACTTATTCGTCAACGAGTATCGCACATTGCTAGCGGATAGACTGCTTTCACAACTCAACTATCATACCGAACGCGAGATACGTCACTTAGAGTTGTTGAAGAGACGATTCGGAGAGAATCAATTGCATTACTGCGAAGTTATGCTGAAAGATGTTTATGATTCGAAAAGGATAGATGGTAACATCCATTCTGATACCAGTTACAATTTGCAGAGGGAACTCTTTCCCACTTCCGCGCTCATACTATCAGCGCAGTTCTGGCCGCCGTTCAAGGAAGACTGGAAATTGAAATTACCAAGCATAGTGCAGAATCAACTGAATAAATATGTGAAGGCGTTTGAGGCCTTGAAGGGAAACAGGACGCTCTGTTGGAAGCCTCACTTAGGAAACGTGAGCCTGGAAATTGAATTGAAGGATAGAAAGCTAGATATAAACGTCACACCGGTGCACGCAACAATTATCTTACACTTCCAAGATAAAAGTAAGAACACGTTGATTATTTGTCGAATCGAAACGCAAATACATGATGAAACAGTTGTTCTTAAATTAAGTTTATTTTGCAGATGAGTGGACTTTGCAAGAGCTGGCAGAGGTGATGCATGCACCGGCGACTGTTCTTCGACGTAAAATAGCATTTTGGGTATCACAAGGTTTTTTGAAGGAGACTTCTAGTGATGTGTTCGTTTTGCAAGAGGAAAGTACGTCGAAGAACCGTTTATCGACAGACATTGTTGAGGAGGAGGAGACTGAGAGTGCAATGGCTTCAGCCAGCGATCAGAGAGAGGAGGAGTTGCAAGTGTTCTGGTCGTACATCGTTGGAATGTTGACGAATCTAGAATCATTGCCAATAGAAAGGATTCATCAGATGTTGAAAATGTTCGCGTCGCAAGGACCGGGTGCTGTCGAATGTGGCTTATCAGAATTGAGGCAGTTTCTGGACAGAAAAGTTAGGGAACACCAACTGTTACTCTCCGGTAGTTTCTATCGATTACCAAAGTCATAAAGTGGTAAAAAGATTTTCTATTCCATACTGCTTGTACTAATTGTAATAATAAGAAAATAATTTATCTTATGTCAAGTGATATTTTTGTACATAGAAGGATTTCTTTTAATAGAGAAATAAAGTTAATGTAAACATTTCGATATGTTTTGTATGAGATTATGAAATGTCCATTTATTTTTTGATAACTTATGCATGTATGTCAATAAAATGGAAATCTTATTTATATTTATCTTATTTATATTTCTTTCAAGTGTCAAGGAAGTGTCGAGTATTGAAAAAATATTTTTATTACCGTTCATCATAGTATTTATACATATTTGTATAAACTATTTTATTTGCACTTTCAATGTAAATTGTGAATTTTCTTCGATAAGTAGCGTACAGTATACTATGATTCGTAATCAGATCTTTCCGAGATTTCAGAAAACAGAATTGCTTTTCATTGTCACTTACACATTAATATTGCCACATATCCTGCACATATATCAACATTAAAATAAAATATGAAACTAAAAAATTATCATATACAATAAATTTCGGCAAAAAAACTATATAACTATAGAATAATAAATGTAAATTCGCATGCCGTAAGATCTAACAAGATTTTTTTACTTGCACATATATATAATTTCTTATATAACTTATCTGAATACATTTATAAATACGATAACAGGGTGTAAACAAATCACGCCTGTGTTTACTTCTGCGGTAATAATAATAATAATAATCTCGAAAAATTATAAAAAAATAATAATGAAGATCGAATATTTATGCGCCATATAGCTTATATAATATAATTGATAAAGCAGTGCGAGCTGCAATAATATTATACAAAAACTATATATAATAAATTATGATAGAACGCAAATATTAAAAATGGATTTTCTTTCCAAAATCATAACAGATAATGTATCGCCGTTTGACGCAGAAGTAAATCACAGTGGTATTTATTCATACCGTCCGGATGTTCAACTGAGTCAGTGCATATGTATAATACATTATGTGTATACATGTGTAATAATTTACGTTCTCAGGCGCATATATATATTAAACAGAATATACATAAAGAGTGTACATATCTGTTCTCTATATAATCACGCTCGCGAATGCACATATATATAATTCGTATATTATAATCGCACTTAATAAAGAACAATGATATTCAAAATATTTCGTTAAATCAATTATTTACGTACAATAATAAAATATATATCGAATATATTTGTTTTTTTTTTTACGTTTGAGAACTTAAGTAGATTTCAGATCACTCTTAAACATGTGCGTGTATATTTTTCAACGCTTATATATACATGAAGGACCGAGCTATCGGTATACCTAAGAGGGACTCCTTGGACAAAAATTCAAAAATATCTGTCGAAAGAACGAGTATAACATTTGACACATGAATGACTATACAGAAGTTATATAATGCGTGCAACTTGATATTCTTAATCGTTACATGTACAATATGGCAGACCTAAAAAGTGATGCAACTCTCTAATATAATGATAAAGTCGACATTAAGTAAGTCACTCTCTCACGCAAACACTCTTTGCTTGTATGTAGACAGAGATTACATACATTTCTTTTGTTTATATTCATATACATGTTTAATATCTTGCAAATAATTCCGCGATGTCAGAAAGTCATAAGATCTCGCGATACTTCTGTTATTCTTTTTTTTTTTGCCGTTTTGCCTGATAATATCGATTTTATCGATATTTATATAAATACATATACGTATCAGTTCGATAATCCTGCGGTTTAAATTATAAGTTTTTTTCGCAAAGTTAAAATGCAATTTATTTCACGAATCTTGGACGCATTTATCTCAACGCATTTTGGATGACCTGCCACTTTTCTTTCATCATCAACGTATTGCACATTGACGTACTAGAATATTTCTCTGCGAACAGCACTTCTCTTAATACTTTCAGTTGAAACAATATGTACATGTAGCTCTCTCGTGCATCCGCATACAACGCATACTTTTAAAGCCTTATCTTCGGGATATTCATGATTCTAGCTATGGATGTTCCTAACAGTTCTTCTCGCAACTTTAAACGAAAAAGACTATTAGGAGAACGATCTAATCGGCATTGTCCTTTTCTTTCTAGGGATATACATATCGCGTGAAAGTTAAATTTTGATTGCACAGTTCTAATGCTACTACATAGAGTCTATCGATAACAAAGCTTTATCTAGAACGGTAACGCGGCTACACCGCACTACGTTAACATTACATAAGGCACATTTATGCGAGAGAGTTGTACAGAATTTCGACAATTTCTCCGACGTGAGAGACGTGTCGCACGAGAAAAAAAAAGAAGACACATTGGTATCAATTGTGATTTTCTTTGAAGAACTTCGCGAGTATATATTCTCGTTTGTGTTTTTTTTTCGCGCGACACTTCCTTCAGCAGTTAGCTCTTAAAAATGCGCGTAAATATATGATTGCGTTTAAGTTATATTAACGTTGTCACATTCTTTTGCGCTGCCATCTCCAGAGACGGGGAGGTGCCAGCGTAGTCATAAGTACTGGGAAAAACGCGAACAACATTTCATCGCTGCCACGAGAAGAGAGAGAAAATAAAATACTTCGGAGATACATCGCGCGCGTGCTACAATAAAATTCCCCTCCCCACGAGGGAGTAAAAATAACCGATAAACTAACGTTCATACTAAAAACTATTGCTATTACCGCTAACGTTGCACTGAATTCAGATTTCGCATACCTGACTCGCGTCCAAAATAAGTTTGGAATAGTCCTACGTTTTCTTTTCGCAAAAAAGGCGTGCGGGTATTCTACATAAAATATATAATATATATTTATGCATAAATATATAATATATAAAATGTATATAGGGTCCCAAATCTCTGTATATTATGCTAATGCACCTCGCAACGCTATCGTTTTGCGAAGTGAAACGAATTATATTTGTGCCATCAACGACACAAAGTGGCTCGGATTCCAATCGGCGACGACTCCATCGATCGCCGAGACGCGTGGGAGAAACTAACGTTTCCGAACATTAAGAGGATACAGGATGATGGATAAGCTTGACGAACGGGGCTGGTGACGCGGACGGACGGCGAAGGTGGTCGGCTGGTTGGTGAACCGATCGAACGCGGGATGCTGTTCCAGAGTCCAGGTGTTAGCACGGGGCGAGTGGATATCCATTGTTAGCACTCCAAGCCTACAGGCCACGGGCAACCGGGGTTAACAAGAAAGAAAAGAAAAACAGTTTGTTAGTAATCTGATTATGACTGACCGACGTTAACATTAAGTATCTAGTAGCTCGCCAGCTGAGAGAAATATAGTTAGTGGTGAAAAGCAACGCTTCCACGTTTCTCGTGCGCGCGCCGTACATGATATATAATCTCTGGCAAATAATAGATTTGTTAAATCGATATCAAGTTAAAAAATTTCTTCCAATATTATTTCATGCGTTAGAGTTTCAATTCTTCGTTCACGAGCGAAAGAAGACTGTCTAATGATCGCGCGAGCACTCGATCCGAATCAGGAAGATTCGTCCAATGATGAAGCATTGCTTTGCACCGGCTACTTGTAATATTATTAGTGTGAAGCATTCGATTTGTACGCGTTATGACAAGGTAATAATCCAACGGATTCACGCGGAAAAAAACGAACGTATCTAGTATCAAGCCAATATTAACTTCGTTATCTCGAATGTCCATGACAATTAGACCCGTTCGTTTCTGCTTAAGTGATATGGTTCGTGATACCCTCCCTGCGCGCAAAAAAAAAAAACGTACAAATCGATGGATTACACATCGCTGAAATAACTCGCGTCAGGCTGGATGCACTAGTGAATGAGGGCACAATGCTCTGTCGGTTTCTAATTACATACTCCTCAGCGATCGCATTTATTGAAACCAGTCGTCCAACAAGCTTGTTGTTTCACTTTTGTCGTTAATTTTATGCGATATACTTTTGATGTTAATGACAATCAAAAATTGCGATCTCGATTTAATAAAATAAACATATAAAAATTTCGTGCAGTCGCAAAAAATTTAATTAATTAATCGATCGCTCACTGGTGCATCTATCCTGCAGCATTTGTAAAAGAACGTAGCTGCCTGTATATGTCAGAATATCAGCCAAACAAAAAAAGAAGAAACGATCAAGTGAAAAGAATCGATGATCGATCACTATCTGTTAATCGCTACCATTACACACGTACGTGGATTGCGTTATTTCCGAATATTATAGCGATTTTTCAGACAGGCAGCCTGGGTGTGCACCTGTCACCACATTAGCACCGATAAATGAGAAAGATTACATAACGAAATTCCGATTACATAGTTACGATGGTATTATTTTATAGATCATTATTGATCTTTAGTGATTAATGTCCCATCAGCAAGCAGGTGTCAAAGGCTCATGAGTGTTGCATGTGCCATACAGGACAGATATTTGTAGTACAATTCCAGGCATTCCTTTTTTTTAAGAGAAGCATATTATTATTAATAGACGCTATTAAACAGATCTGTTTATACAGTAAATATAATAACGTGAGTTGTGTGGATCGAGTAATAACTGGAGATTCGACGAGAAACTCGTATGTCAATAGGAGAATGTGATAGTAGAGGCTGTTTTCGATTTTAAAATGTTTAAAAAATTTGATAGACGAATAATAAATTGCAATTATAATGCATGTGTCTCAATAAATAATAATTTGATTGATCTGTTGATAATTCGTACGTATTAACGATAATAACTATCATTTAATTGATAATAATGAAATAAATAGAGTATATATATATATATATAAATAGGATATATAAATAGAGGATAATACCACAATAAATAGAAAAATAGTACTTTGATTATTTTCGAAGCCGTATTTTCATCAAAATTTAAACTTGCGATATCTCATTTAAAATATTTTATAAGGATAAAGTAACAATATGCTTGACGATACTATATGCAATAAAATATTGTAAAATATTTCAAATATAAAATTAAATAAAATCAAAATAGGCAAGTTTATTTGAACTTCTATCTATAGTCTATAATTTATATTAAATTATTAAACACAGTTTCATCGTAGAACCTTCCAATATGAATTAATCCGACATTTGTGGAACATTCTTCATGTAAATATGAAAATATTGTGTCTGCATGTATTATGTAAATTAAATGCATGAATAATTTCTTTGAATAAAATAAATCATTTTAAATAAAAAATAAATATAACTGAACTTTATTTCTGTGTAAAAAATAACTCTCAATATCATATGATTATATTAAATTAAAATCTTTATAAACAATCTGTGTCACTTAAATCATCTAGAAAGTTGTAAAAAATATGCAAAATTTTTAAAATTCTTTAAAATTTAAAACCGTTTCTATTCCAATTCGTAAAAGAAATATAAAGTGTCAGATTTGAATAAAAAAATTCGTACTAACATATCAAATTCATATACGCTGTTGCATTCTGTGTATGTATTGTATTTATGCATACATGATACATGCGCATATACAAATTGATACGAAAACACGTCATAAGAAAGAAATATCTGCATAAAAATTGTAATATAAGCAATTTTTATTCATGACAAATGTTTCATGAAGAATAATTTTCGCGTACATATTCACGCATCTGTATTTCATTTGTACGTGCGTGTGCATGTTTTGTGCATGTGTGTTTTGTGTGTGTGTGTGTGTGTGTGTGTGTGTGTGTAGAGCATTATTGTTAGTTTTATTTTATAAATAAAGTGGTGCAGTTGTGCATCTTATATAATGAATGAAATTGCGTCTATGATAAGGAATGTCAATTATGTATAAAAAAAATACTTGTTAGTGAGAATAAAATATGTAAAAAGGACGGGAGAAATGCCATCTCCGGCAGCATTGTCCACACTTTCGCGGTTTACTTTATTTCTTTTCCTCTTTTTAAAATCGAACAGAATCGCGAAAAAAACGTAAAAAATTAGTGTAGAAGACAATCGTTTTTATAATCGATTCATTAACACGATAAGAACGAGGCAAAAAGCAACCCAAATAGAATACAGAAGACATAATAATATCATAAGGACATCATCATGATCCCCATTTGTTATTTATAAGTAAATTTTTAAGTATCAAATGATGATGTTTTGTAATATCATTATGACTTAATTATGACTCTGTGTTCTACTTGAGAAAATGGGAAGGACAAAAAAATTAAATTTTTACTCGCGTGCGTCTCATTTTCTCGAGGTATTCATAGTCTACTCTTCTTTTAAGATTGTCTTAAGTAATGTCTTAAAATGCAAATTCAGTTCTGTGATTGACTTACGACATCTCAAGATTGTATTCAAGACCGTCTTACAAATATAAGAACTGATTGTGAATACTGATCTAAATCTGTTGCGACAATGACAATTTATCACGATTTAAACGACCGAATCGACGCGTTGCATAAACCTTCGCATCGTACCGCGTTACCATCCCTTGATTTCTCATTCGCACAACGGAAATATGTATTCCTTGGGAGCAGGCAATCTATTAATGTCAGACAATTTCTGGATTGACGCCCTGTGTTTACGTGGGGAAATCTTTTATAACAAAACGAATATAAATAAAATCGTCGAAAGCCTTGAGAGAGGTTTCATGGAATTTTCCGATATCTCGATAGTATATATCGTTTTGGAATTCTTTGCTAATCGCGCATTATTGACCAAGAGACAATACTCGCGTCTACACAAGTATTCGCTACAAACATCCGCTCCGCAAACTCGCGCATGTCCGCGCTACGCCTCGATCTTATAATGAATTTACATTGAGAAAAGAAAAGGTCGATGAAAAATAGTAACAGAGATAATCTTCCGGATTTCCGTACCAAGAACATAAATTCTTGTGGATCTACGTAAAAGCGCGCGTGTGACCCTCGAGATTCATGTAGCGAGCTCGTATTTTACAATTTTCCTCTCGGCCGCGAATTTAATTATAGATTCGGCCTGACGCAAGGTGTTGTTCGCTCTATTTTCACCCGAGCGAATAATCCTTCGTCGCGATCAAAATTGTACGTCAAGAGTAACTCAAGATATATGTAAAACCCATGGAGGAAGTACACACCCACAATTCTGACAATCGCGTCGCAGGTATTACTTGATGGTATTAACAACTAATCGGAGTCTGATTGAAACCGAAGGAAATATTTCTCGGATTCTGTCCAAAATGTTTTTGCATCTAAATTTCGAATTTTTTTCCACATTTATAGGATTTCCTATTAGTGCCTTTGAGCCAATTTACTTATTTGTTGAATTAATTATTAAAATATTGTAGCTTTGATTTCGTCCGTTTGAAATCAATATCGGTTTTTCAACTATTTTTTAAATAATATTTTTTTAATTTTAAAATGTTAATGTTTTATAATGTGTTTAATGAAAATAAAGAAATTATTTCATCCCTATTAGTGTCTCTTCAAGAGCTTTATTAATATGCCCCCAATTTGTGTGCTCATCCGCATTCATTTTAATTCATTTCAATATATAGTTACTAAGACAGATAATAGATTTAATATAAGCTAATAAATCGTTATTTTAATTATACTTATAATTTCAATTTACATACTACAATGTATGTTCTCAATTTCACTAATAAAGACAAATTAAAAATCTTGGACTCGCATAAATTGTGATATGTATCCTTCCCAAAAAAATATTTACTATACTTTAATAATTAAAAAAATAGATATTTATATTTTGGTACCGTATACATTAATAATTTAACTTAATACAAATTAAACTCTTATTTATTTGTCCTAGTTTTCTTTATGGCTTATATAAATACAAAGACTCATTAATAGAAACAAATACAATAAATTACTTATTGTTCAAATATTTATCTTTTATGTGTAAGTAAGCTTTACAGATATGTGAAAAAAGAAAAAAAATATCATTGGCTGCGTCGATCCTATCCTTCGAACAAGGCGGCAATGCTCGCGCGTGTAAAACTATCGACTTAAATCAGCTCGAAAGATCATGGCGCAGTGCGGAACGGAGTTCGCGTTTGATTTCGTTGTACGGCTCGTTTTAGATGCATAAAATGCCAAACGCGCTTTCGACATTCCGAACGCTTAGTACCTGATTTCTACGGCGGCCCTAAGCCGAGAAACGAGTCTTTCTCTCTCTCTTTCCTTCCAACTCACATCAATCCGCCTATGCGTGATTTCTCTCTCTCTCTCTCTCTCTCTCTCTCTCTCTACACCTCTCCCTTTCTTTCCCGTTACCTCGACTCATGTACTATTATGGCTAATGAAAGTTACGTGGCTTTCCACCATCGGAATGGTCCGGGGAAGGTGTGACCTATATCCCTCTTTCTCTCTTTTTTTTTCTCTTTTTGATAGGTAGGGATACATATGTATTGTGACATTAATCAATTTTTCCGGTCACCGGAAATCTATCTGCATATGCATACGTGTGTAAACGAGAAGTGTTACTTCAACCGATGAGACACAACCGATGTCGATCGGTGCGGCGTCAGGTACACAGGACGAGACGCGCGCGTGCACACACGCACGCACGCACGCACGCACGCACGCACGCACGCACGTACGTACAACCACCGTTGCTGCTGCCCTCGTGGAGGCTCCAGTCCAAGTGAAAGCTTCCCGAACAACAGCACATTCGTGGAGGAGACATGTGTGAAAGACTCATATTTTCGCCGCGGCTTCAGCACGAGCCAAAAACCGAGGCGCGTGTTGTGCTGCGCGAGTCTCGTCATACATAAACGATAAAAAGCTATATATATATATATAAATCTCTCGTCGGAATGATCTAAACACGCTATCATGCTCTCTAAAACTTTTAGACTGTCACTCTAAAGAGTGAAGTCTCACTCATAAAAATTGAAAATTGAGAGAAAATTGAAAAGTAAAAAGTTAAGCCACTCTTTTTCAAGATTGGCTTAACTTTTTACTTTTTAAAATGAGATTCCACTACAAAGTGTTTAGAGAGTGAATTCGAAATTATTTAAATATAGATAGCTCTCACAAATTTATCATAAATATATAACAAAGTTATTAAGATTAGGTGTACTTAAATCAAAGTTCAAGGAGTCCGCTAAAACAGAAGTAAGTCAGGTTGATATAAAAGATTCGTCGAAAATAAAACTCCAGCAAATTTGAAGCGACTTGACTTCAATTTTTTTCTTTTTCATCAAGAATAAGATTATTTAATTCCCTTAAAAAAAAGAAATTCTGTGACTTTTTTCTACTACAAAACCTAGGCAAAAAATTTCTTACATCAACCTATATATAGTTTTAGCGATCGCTATCGTTTTCTGATTTAGAAGCTAAGTAACGTAAGTCGCTTCGTCACGAGACGAGAAAAATGCCTCGATCATTCCGACGTTGAGACTGCAAGGAAGATGGTAAAGACGTTGAAGGAAAAAAAAGATAAAAAATAAAAGGACAAAAGAGAGAACTTAATTGATTGCCTGAGCAGACACTAACCTTTCCGCAATGGCGCGGGAACAGTGCTCTGTTTTTTCTCTCTTTTTCGCTTTTTCTCTCTCTCTCGCTTTCTTTTTCTCTCTCTCTTTCTCTCTCTCTCTCTCTCTCGCTCTCTCTGTGTACTCGCATCGTCTCTGTATGTTCACGAGAGAGCGCCGGCCCTTTGATAAGGGTGCTCGCGGATCTGACCCAGGTGCCTACGCTGCTTGGCGGCGGCCGCCGCTGCGCCTGTCGCCAACATATACACAGCATGAGTATGATCAGCAGGATCGTCACTTCCGGCGCAAGATCACTTTTTCTCTGCACGGATCCACAAGGGATCCGCGCTCGTCCGCCCGTCTCAGCCCGCTAAAAAAATCTAGAATCCTGCCGCTATTATCAGTGTAAAAAAAACGACATACATCGGGGAGGGAGAAACCCGTATCACAAAGAATATTTTTCCATCGTACAGTATTTATCATCATTGGTATTTACCAGTACTAATTAATAATATACTAGCAAGGAAGAATCCTTTCTTCTATTTTCTTTGTGCAACGGGTTCCGGCGACGACGTCGCTACGACGTCAATGAGACGAAAGCGGGTTTCGACTCCGCTGAACACGGAAGAAACCACCCCTTCCGAAACTAATCTGTTCGTGGCGACGTCGTAGGATTAACTCTTAAGTAAGCACATGGGATTAGAGTCACTTCTTCTTCTTAATCTCCTGGATATATTTCCAACTCACCTAAAAAGGGTTACATAACCCTTAGTAAAAGGCAAATCAAACGATAGTGTTTAGCCTCCTCAGGAGAGAGAAGTTCCAGAGTCACTTCAATCGCTATATGATTCTATTAGTGCGCCTACTTAAGGGTTAATGCTGATCGTTACCTCCAGTCTACGACCGACACGCGAGCTCACAATCGTTGATGCAATCATCCCTTCACGACTATGAACACGAAGGACGCGAAAGCTACTAAATGCCTGAAACACGCGCGAAAATACTGCGAAATACGGTAGAAATACTGTGGAAATATGATAACGCTCGTACACTCTAAGGATGTCCTTTTTTATTCTCAGCTTGAGCATCGCGAGCGTGGAATATGAGACACGTCACTCTAATTCGATATCGAGATTGCTCTGATTTGCTGTTCGATATTGAATAACTGAAATATTGAGTAATGGGACTTGGAGGCACTAGATTGAACTCTCAAAGACATGACTTCAAGGATAATGAAATCAGCTACCGATTTCACATCGTATTAATATCTCACGTACAAAGTACCTTGGGATCACCTTACTCAAATAACAAATTGGATTGGACGCACCAGTGCGAACTGCATATTAAAGCATATTGATTTAATTTGAGTATAATAGTAGAGATATAAAAGTGACATGCAAATATTTCGAATTATAAAATATATATTTTAGTTAACAGTATAATAAAGTGTGATTAATGATTTCGCAATTTATACATAAGTACATATTTTTACGTTATTTTGTGTACCAATCGAATTACGATCTTGGGCACTAATATGCATTGTGCATCCAATCGAATTAAAAGAGTCGTATTCATAGTCGTAAATCAACCTGAAAATTTAATTTGAGTTTGATTTAAGTCAATCTTTCATTCATCAAAAACATTTCTCAAATCACAATTATAAATCCGATTCAAACTTTGAATCAAATCTAGTTCGTCTGAAAATGGATCAATCGCGGATGATATATGACTATAAGTACAGACCTAAAAGACATCTCGATAGAGCGATAACATTCGACACGCGACCGTGTTCCACGTGCCCGTTCCGATCTCTCGTGAGCTCGCGTTCGGTCGTACTCTTTAGGCCTGGGCAAACTTGCCTACCAGAACACTGTAAGAATACTGTAAATTGTCAGTGAAATCATGCGTCTCTGAAACTCCATGTTAAAAACTTCGCCTCGGCAAGACGTGACTCTATCGGAGAGACACACATACTTACTTACTTACTTACTTACTTACTTACTTATTTACTTATTTACTTATTACCTATTAAACGAATCTACCATATAGATATGACATCTCCCTTATATCGACGCTTGTATCTAGGTACCTCGGAGAGATTTTTGCGTATGCGTGTATACACACACACACACACACACACACACACACACACACACACACACACACACACACACACACACACACACACACAC
>Ga0157364_1004369_pt1 | contig 14095 bp, 7 predicted proteins | sample AttsexASBM2_FD_111476 | JGI IMG/M metagenome (GOLD analysis project Ga0157364, IMG submission 111476) | Fungus gardens microbial communities from leaf cutter ant in Ribeirão Preto, State of São Paulo, Brazil - Atta sexdens ASBM2 | ecosystem: Host-associated > Fungi > Mycelium > Unclassified ... | reverse complement strand
GTATTGTAGAATACTCTTTAAAGATAAATATTGTTATATTATCGTTGTACAGATAATATATGATAAAAAAGCTGCTAACAAGCAGTTAACTTATGTACCGAAATATTGTTATAAAATTGGGATACTGGTTGTTACTAGTATATAATTGCAGAATTAATATTTATGCCATATTTTATCTTAGCCATTACGAGATTGCCTGTTTCAAGGTTGGCATTTAGACAGCGACATTAATCTTATTAATGTAGGTATTGCGCAATTACGAGCTCATGATTCATGCAGCCGTGCACATGCATCTGATGACCATTCGGCTACTCGAAAGCACGTCGACACGACGCGATGCAACACGACGCGATGATTCTACCTGATCCATCGCGACATGAATTGTTGCGTGCCGACAACCCATTGTTATAGCAATGAAAGAGAAAGCGTTTCTGCTTTTATCTTCCAACTTTGAAAGGCATTGCAAATTGACGTGGTAATCCTAATGCGCGATTCACTGGAATTCACTGGATAATTTCTCAGAAATGTAATTCGAGAAATTTGCGTTATAAAGCTGATAGAAAATTTTGGCCAAGACCCTCACTACCTCCATATAATTTGTTCTTTAGCATGGATGCTTTCGTGACTTAGGGTAACGCGATTTCACGACCACGCAATATCGTATGATCAGAATTAAATGCAGTCATTACGATAATTACACGTCTGCTTATTTTCGACGAACTTTGTTACCCTAAGTGATCTTTGATTAGGTTTGCGATTTAAAAGCAATTACATTGTCGAGGTGGACAAGACAATTCTTATGGAATGAAGAAATATCATTTTTAGATACGTTTCTTGAAGAAAGGTTTCATTAAATGCTTTTAGAACGGAAATAGGTTCATAGATAAAGACAATATCTATCGTCGCAGACTGGATAACACTTTCAGTCAAAATTGTTTACACGACGGTCAAAACTCGCTTGAGACACGAGCGAGAGGAAAGAAACTAAGAGTCCCATTCGAGAAGATGAAGCGCAATGTCCTCTGGCTCTCTCTGTACGTCTGTTTGTCCTCCTCTTTTTCTTTTTAACTCTATTTATCGAAGCGATCTTTTCTTCTCCTCACTCGCCATAGAAAAGAAGAATAGTCGCGGGGAAAGGGTCAGGAGCGAAGCTAACAGACACAGACAACACTGGTTACAGACAGCGCGCTTCTAATCTGGTTTAACTTGTTTACCAATTCTCGATAAAGGAGCAATGCAATCCCCGCGCGCGGGCGTGCGAATTTCGTGCCTGCCTCCTTGCGCCGACAGTCTGAAATCTGACATGAAATTTATTACGGCGGTAAATATAGAGGCGGTGGATGAACGGATTCCAGTTGCGGGGGTATAAAGGAAGGAAGGCGGAGAGCAGTTAAGAGGCGGTGGGAGGAAAGGGGGTTTTGACGTTAAACCACAGCACGTACTTGTAACACAACCGGTGTTCACTGTGAGATTTTTCGAAGGTTCTTTGGAAGTCTTCGTCAGTCAAGACAGCTGGTCTTTCTGTGACTGTCGAGGTCGCATAAACCTTGACAACGACGACGACGACGACGTCGACGACGACGACGACGACGACGACGACGACGACGACGACGACGACGACGACGACGACGACGACGACGACAACGACAACGACATCGATGGTGACGATGATGAAGAAGAAGAAAAAGAAGAAGAAGAAGAAGAAGAAACAGAAAAGAAAGGCGAAGAAGACGACAGTGTCAGTGTCGGTGTCGCAGGTTCCGTTTTAACGAGAATGCTCGAGGGAGTTCATTGAGCACTGGTTGCTTCTTCGATGTGCCACGTGACTCCTCTTTCATTCTTCCTCTCCTTTTTTATAGCTATTTCCGACTTTTATTATTCGCCTCTTATTCCCTTTTTTCATTCCGTTCGCTGTGCGCTCTTACTATCGATCTTCATTTTCTTCTTCTCCGAATTCTCAGCATTATTCAGCGGGCGCACGTCCTTCATCGAAGATGCATGCACGTACTGACTACCTACTATGGTTACGATGACGACGACAACGATGACGAGGACAACGACGACATCGACAACGTCGACAATGCTACTGTTCAACTCGAAATTCGCAATAAAAATGTCAATATCGAAGCCTGTTGATTGCATAAAGGAACCTCGATTACATATTGTGTCGTTTGATAGGATATTACGATATATTTCGCTTATTTCTTATTTATACATTCTGCAATAAATATCATTTTCAAAAAATTGAAAGGGTAGGATTGATGGTTAATGAGAATCAAAGCGCTAATAATCACGTACTAATGTAAATATTCTTTATTTAAACCTTTTTAAATGAAATATGACTGAGAATTATTTAAGATTGAGAATTATTTAAATATAAATAAAAGAGAAGAATGTCATTTTCGATCAGAGTGGGTCTTGATGCTTAATAATATTCATATATGAATATACAAATACAATTATCAGCTCTATAGACTGCGCGCTGACTGCTTCTGTTTGTCAAACTTAAAACACAATCTGAAGTAACATGATTCTTTAATTTAATTTGCTTAGTTGAACATTTTAACTCCGCTTTGAATCATATTAAATTCAACAATTAATTAATAATCATTAAATGTACGTGATATCATCAGATTTTACAGAATATTGACAAACCTCTTAGACACTTTATCGTTTTGTATCGATCAACCATATGTCAATAAAATCGCATCAAAAATTAGGTTTGAAGATACTTATTCCTAGTCTTCTAAATAAGATTTTTTAATTGTTTAATTGTTTCCTGAAAATGTGACTTGAAACGGAGTCAAAACGTTCAACCAAATAAATTAAATAAAGGACGTTACATTTGTAATTAGCGCTCTTACTATACTCTAACTCTCATTAACTTCTACATAATAATTCAATTTTTTAACAATTTCGAGAATCTTTTAGAATCTTACTTATTTTAATAATAATACTTTTTAAATATTATTTTGTTAGTCAAACAAATTGAATTAAACATCATCTGATATCTTATTATACACTTGATTTTCAGCATATATCAGTAACTAATCGAATATATCAGTAACTAATTCTTTATAATTGAAAAATAATACGTGAATATGTAATTAATCTATATAAAATCTATATGAATCTATGATTCTACATGAATCTATAACATAAATTAATTTATACAATATCACCACAGAATGAAACCACAGAATGAAATTTTCTTTTTGCTGCATGTTTTTAAGTGGTTTTGATTTCATAGAATAATATAATTTAACAAAGTGTTAATCGACTGATGCGAATTAATGAAATTACTGACATATTGCGATAATAACAGCGAATATGAATGGAATTATTGTTGAAACAAAATTTTCATTTCCTGCTAAAATACATGGACGGGATTACGCATATGCGATACCATCTCGTTAAAAGCACGAAACGATCGCGAAAAGCTATCGTTATAAAGTGCTCGTTGTAACGGACATACGCTTGTCCAATCGAAATTTTGATTACGCTCACGTTACTGATTCGCGTCGCATTATAAGCTTTAATCACTTTAATTACTTATTGCATGTAATTAAGCACGGTTTATTGCACTCATGCTGACGAGAGCGGTCGATGAAACCCGCTCGTTGACGCGTGACAGCGCATTTGCGTCCGTCAGCGGTACGTGTAATGAAACTTGCGAGTCGCAATTCTATCAAATCAAAGCCAGACTAATCGTCAACATTATTTCGGTATATACGAAACCGGCGGTTTCATTACGCGTCGCTTATTGCCGTGTTTCAAATACCAGTATAATAAATATTTATTAAATGATTTGCGAGGTTTCACATTGTTACCGATCGCTTTATGCAATCTGCGGTCTTTACATTGAAGTGGTACAGTGCTATTTTATTTGTGCGTTTTTCGTACAACTAATATGTGCAGAACAGAGAGGATCACTCTATTCTATAGCCAATCAACAGGCTTGAAATTTTGTCGTTTGTGGCAAAAATGCACAAATGAAATATCGGCCGTACAATGTAATCACGTCACTATTTCTACGCGTTATATAACTCGGGCATCTATATTAGGCAAAATGTTTGCAAGATACCATACTTCATAAACCCACGTGCAATTCTACCGGACATGTTTGCGCGCGGTAATGAACGGCTTCAACCAAAAAGTTATATATGCGTTAACCCATTCCTCACTGCTCTCTGACTGTTCTTTATGTGTTGGTCCTAACGAGCTCCACCGTTTTCTCATTAAAATGTCGGCTGACGTCTTATTATGTGTCGCATTATTATCACTGAGACATGCAAACTGCGTCCATATCTCCATAGCGAGCAATCGTAAAAAAATCACCGTTAATAATGTCTGTTCAAATCGTGTCTCTCGAAAAATTATAATAGTTACAATAAATTTTAAGTATTGTAGGCGGATGAAATTCCCTGTTATAAATTTAGATAATTTTCTCGAAAATTCTTATATTGAAATTATTTTTTGTAAAATATAAAATTACTGGTATTTTTTAAATATTAAGTATTCGTTGTTCTTATGTTACAGGTGAGTCAGCTAGAGACGATCACGAAATCAAAAACTGTTCAAACAGTAAGTCCAATTAAATGTAATTACTCGACATGATGAAGCAAGCAGTTAGTCGTATATTTCATGTGTACACATCATAAGAATTAAAATAGAAACGATAGAGGCCGAATTCAATGCGTGCGGTGGAATGAGTCCGAAACACGAACATAGGCGCGGTAATGTTTCGTATAAAACACACCCCGTATATCTTTCCTTTGTATATTTTTTTCTGGCATGCGCAATGCTGGCGTGTTTGATTGTCGACGAAAGACGCTGGCGATGACTGTTCCAGGCCCGGCGCGTTCGGACTCCCGGGAGGGATCTCTCCTCACGGAGTAAACTGTTTTCTTAGGCACTCGGGACTCTTCAAAAATTCCTAAATATTTACTCGAGTGGAGGACTCCCAGACGGACGACACTTAAACGGTATTCTCCGAGAAGGGTACACGAAGACGGGCTTAAGCCCCCTGAAGAACGGATTAGAGACTCTTCCGCGCATTTCTTTCTCGTTTTCTCATTTCCTCTCTCCTCCTCATTTTTCCTTCAAATTTTTCTTCTCGCGTCTCTATCCATCTGACTAAAATCCGTACAGAATGCGCGCTGAGGGAAATCATTCTTTGAATTGTAAGTCGAGCGTGATTTTTCTGAGTGTATACTTATCATATAAGGTGATAAAACGTGCAGGGATTTGTCATTGAAAAATAGAGATCTTCCTGTGCGCGCTGCTTCATTTTATTCATTGAAATACGATGAATTATATATGAATTGATTCCATTATATGGAACTATCTCTGTATTGGAAATAGCGACAACTTGATTTTCAAGTTAAAAACGGCTTGCATTATATTTTATTATAAACCCTTAAACTTTATTCAGATTTACGATTATTTTTTCTTCGTGAAACTTTATTGAAAACGTGAGTTGTTTTTTAAAAGCATAGTTTTTCTTTAATCACAAGAATTTATCCATAATTTAGCACGACTCGGTAACTCGACCTAACAATCCACTTCTGCGTAAATAATGTCACAAACTTCAACCACTTTTTACAAGTCTCGAAGTACTCCTTCATTACTTTTTTATCACACACATTCATAAAAATATCGCGACGTTCCTTGATATATTCATAAAACTGTACGATAACTAGCAATTGCTAGTTATCTTATCGCCTGCCATAAATATTTAATTCGACCGACTTAACTGTTGTCTCCGCAACGTGAGAACTTTCCGAGTAGTCCGAGAAGTATGAAACTAAGCGATCGAATGAGTATCATAAATCGACCATCTCGACAAACGTTACATGTGTGGCGAAAGATTTCACGGCCGAGGGAGATCGTTTTCTAGGCAGACGGTGAAAGACCGGCCCAACACCGGGACTCGATTCTCTGCAGTTACTTTTGACTTTTTTTGACTGGTTTCAGGCGTTGCCTCGATGCAAAAGCATTCCCTTGTTCGAAGTTCCCGTGTCCCCACCCACCGATTCTCGTCGTAGTCGCGCTTTCCGTCTGAGAGCTTCGAAAACTTTCGGGTCTGAATACCAGGCTGCATTAAACATGAATAAACGATTTATGAGAACAGAACGGCTGTAACGGGTTGGTGAAGGGTTGACGGCAAAGCAATGGGCTAATAAAACGAGGCCGACGATATCATTGACGAGATTCTTCGGAACATACGTACACGGGATCACGATCCGCCTCGTTATTCTTTGATAATTAATAATCGCCTCCAACGACCATATATATACCAGCGAGCTCTGAGCTTCCTATCTGCTTTGTCATCGCTCCGGATAATAATTCTTTGACGATTGGCGGGTGTGGACCGGATACTCGCCTCGTGGTGCAAATAACTGGTTAACCCTCTCGGCCATTTTGCTTCTCGGAACCTTTGATTTTCATTCTGCCCGATCGATTATACCGGTGAAGTAAAACGAACGGAGTGTTAAAGAATGGACTCGAAGCTACAAAGTGAAGATATGCAAGTGTCTCATACACAAAACGAGATGGAAGAAATTTCTATTCCAAAAATAGTCTGCTAAGAAAAAAAAACAGATTATACTTTATCGTGTTCTAATACGTTTTTCCTGCTATTCAAAGTGCAGAAGGATATCCCGCAAAAAAATACATTAAACTGCGGGGAACGGGAAATAAAAGGATTCAATTGAGCGGCCGCGAACGCAGCTTGCTTCTTGCGAAACGGGTTTCCGACGGAAACTTCAGGGCTTCAAAGCGATCTCATTTCATGCGCTCGACTCCGCCGCGGATTGCCGCAAGCTAATTTGCGAGCGTCAGCTGCGTATTTCTGCAACTATTCTGAGTTCCTCGCGGCGTTAACCAGCAGACGACGAGATGTTAAAAACGGCCGATATCAAACGCGATATCGTGCTTTTTTTCTCTTGGAAACGCGGATACTCAGTTACTTTTCGTCGTCTGCGGAATAATTAATCCGCGTGCTCGTAAAACTCGCCATCAAGAACAACAAAATCGGGCGGAGCAGTCGCCTTCTTTTACGATTCTCTGAAAAAGGTATCCTCACTGGCACGTATCTTTGTCGGAGATGTGCATTGCTATAGGAGACTCTAGTCACATAATCTAATCAGCACATTAACAGGACGATAACGTCCGCTCATAAATCCATGACTCGACTAACGATCTTTCCACGTGAATCAAACGCGTATATTTGACACATCCAACGTCGTCCGGCGCGATGCTTTGCTCGTGTAGGTGCGAAACGACGCGAATTGTGACTGGCCATTAATTTTACCCCGCGTGTGCTATAAGATTTCCGAATAAATACTCCAAGTTCGTAGATTCGTGTCGTAAAATCGACAAATGTACATGGAGTGCATAATCTAAGAAGGTATTCAATTGCAATAATTCTCCGCGCATTATTTCGCCTCAAATGAAAAAATTGCGGATAAAATAACAGTCGAAAATATCATAACTAATTAAATAAGAAAAAATAAAATTTTAAACAATTTATAACAAAAATGCATATATATCTGTTTTAATAATAATAATTTTATTGACATGCTGTATAAAAAGAACAATGAAATAAGACGCAATAAGTAAAAAGTACAGTCAAAAGTTGAGATATGGTATCAGCATAGCGCTGTCTAGAAACCTAAAACTTGAACAATTATTAGATAAACTAGAAACGCAATAACAGGTTAAAAAATGTTACGGGAAATGCAGACAAGAAATGAACTAAAAATTACACAGCTCAGAAAGTAAGTAAGCAAAATGGAAGTGCTACTAGAGAGAGCGAAAAATACATATAATAATAATATAATAAAGCAGTAACCCTCAATAAGTTTAAGAATAAAAATAATGAAACATTAAACGCGATGTGTTGAAAGATAGCAGACTTTAAATGTAGAGAAGAAAATAGAGGAACAAACATCGATAAAGATTATGAGTATAAGAGGGATAATTTAATATCAATTATTGCATTAATTATATACGATCGCTGTGTAACACGATAATCGTAATTCCAAATAATTAAATTAAATTTGACACTAATATTTTCATAACTCTACGTCCAGTTTGAGCATTACTCGCAGATTTTCTCGTAGAAAATAAAAAATTTTACGATTTTCCGGTTGGGTAACATCTTTTATCGAGTATTTAGGAATAATTTCACATGCCAATATATTCTGTGATGGTTACAGCTATCACTTGGCTATCGACTCGTGATATCGTTTGAAGCTCTACTATGTTATCAACTATGTAGATATCGCTCTCTATAATCTTTGTCAAATAAAGCGCTATCGAATACCGATACTTTCGACTTCGACTAGGACGAGTCTGAACTGGATCATTAACACCTTTTTATCCAATCGCGTCATCGTTGACGCGCCATTACACGAGAAGCTAGCGCTGAAATCTGCATATTAAAGTATACAGCAAAAGTACCTTCAAGAATATCAGAACGACTATATTCGCCCGTTACATTAACATGAAGACAAAAAAAGGTCTCTGACTCGACAGAGAAACAATGAAAGGTAAATGTCCTGTAAATAGAACAAAGAGAAAATTAAAATAAGGATTCGATCTGTTTCTCTCTTGATTGCTAACCCAGACGGCAGATGGGCTGACATGAAAATTTCAGTCGATCTTGGCGGGGATGATTCTCGCTTGTTACCATTGGGAGTTGAAATATTTAACGATTCGATTGTTCATTCGTTCGGTGCGTGTCAAACAAACATAAAGCGGCGCTTTTTTTTAATACCGCGAAAAAAAAAAACGAAATGGAATATATTGAAATGGAATAAATTGATAGCCGCGTACCTCGCAAAGCAATTGTAAATTTTTGTCGTATTAGATGTATCATAATGTACATACATAACAACACAGCGTGAAATCCGCACGCAAATAGAAAAGTAAAAAGTGTAAGTGCTCTTGAGGATATCGACGTTCTATCTCGCCGGTTATCGCACAGCGTGAGGGATCGAGCCTCTCGTTCCTTTCGAATCTCTTTCCTTTATAGAGAAAAGACCGAGAAGAGTTTTTGACACGGGTGAAGGAAGAGAAACATGGAGATCTCCCTGCTATTTGTGAAGCGTAGCAATGGTGGGAGGAGATGGAGAATGGCGTGGCAGGAACTCGGTGCCACACGACGGTGGCAGTGCATTTCACTTGTTCGAGGCATAAACTGGGACGGTAGACGTGCCAGTATGAAAATTTCAATCGGCTGGAGTGAAGTGTCGGCGTAGCGTGCGAGAGTCGAGGAGGCGGCGTCGGTGAAGGTGGAAGGTGGATGGTAGTGGTGGAGAGAGCTCAGGTGGAGGCACAGGTGGAGACGGCGAGGAGAAGGGAGATGGAACGCGAGGGAGGATGAGGAGGGTAAAGTGGCTCTGGACCGTATGGATATATCGTTGTCTCTCTCCCAGTTTCTGGTTGATTCGCCGTACGGCAGTCCTTCTCCATCTTCTTCCCACTTGCTGGCGTACGAAGCTCTAGCCCGCGGCGAACTGCATAATTCATGGCCTTGCTACACACCGACCACCGCCACCCCGGAGGACTCTCTTCCAGAGGGCCTCCGCCGTCCTAACCCTCCTTGCACCACTACCTTCTATGCTTCAACCTCCTTGCCAGGGTCAGCCTTAGTCGCGTGCATTATACGTCACCATATATGCGCGTACTTGCTAACCCTATGCATACAGAAGAACTTACGAATATACGTATGCGTACACATGCATATTTGCACAGTGTGGATAAAGTTGGCCCTACGACGAAGTATATACGTGCGTTCCTAACCTCGTACACCACGCGCAGAATGTAGGCGAATATTTCGGCTGAGTTATGAACGGCACCCCCCGTTGAGGTAGCGCGGATTTAACGAGAGAAACGCCATGAGCGCTTTGAGTCTCGATCGCGTCGGGATGCCTTCCTTGACAAAGAACAAGATTCGAAGATTGGAATAATGGATTTTTACGAGGCCACTGTCAGTTTGAACAAGTTTACGCACATCATTGCTCCTTTGTAGGCTTTTGTAGCCTCAGAGTCTGCTCTTTTTCTTTCATGTTGCATCTCTGAAAGTTATGCTGCTGCACGCAACAAGCACCGAGGTTTCCTGTGGCAATAACGCATTAAATCGGAAACGTTAATGTAATTATGGACTTTTTTAATTATAGAATTTTTTCATGAATGTGCGCGCGCCAAAAATAAAGACGAAAACGTTAATCATTGTTCTAGTGTTTAGAATTTGAAAATGTCCCTTTCTAATTCACGTTCGGCTTGTGTAGAATGTGTACCAGTTGGGATTGTAACGGAATGAAATACTAGGGTATAAATTTCAAACGCTAATGCCACATGAAATATATATCTCAGTGATGCGCGGATTCTCTACATTTAGATAGAATGATATATCTTAAAAGGAACGTTTGTGAATAACAACCCCGTTATTTTTGAAGATATGTAAAATGTACCAAATAAATATTTGTTTTTAAGAAAACTATATATTTTTCTACAGATAATAATAGAAATAATTTTAACATCAATAATTTTAAGATAACATTTTTACATCTACATCTTTTCTTTTTATATCTTTTTGAACTCATTCCTTATTAAATGCTTGTAGCATTACATGTTTTGATAAAATGGAAAATCTTTTAATTTCAGATGGATTCCTTTTTAATCGAATTAAAACATGTACAGTTTCGGCCAAAAGTACTAGGCATTTATATGTTTTTCGTTTATTTGAAATTCTTTTCTGTGTCATTTTCTATTAATTACCGGCGTTATATATAAAATTTTTTATATATAAAAGATTTCTTGAAATAAAAGATAAATTCACAACAAATATTGTACAAAGTTAAAGAAAGAAGCAAAGTGTTCACATTTTCGAATTCAATGCTATACATCCTTTTTAATTAAAACATTAAATAATGGTTAATAAAGTGCCTAAAACTTTGATATCAAGGTTGTGTAGACCGCATGTTTTTTGATGATATTTTAATTAATAATAGTACAGATTGGACAATTCTTGAACGTAACTGAATAGATAACGCGGTGATGTCATCGTTAAAGTCCATTGCATTAGGACGCCGAAGGCATCCTCGCGCTCAGGGTGCGATTCGTTCAGTTTGAACATGTACACCAATCGGAAGACAAAGTGTACACCCGAAGCTACACTGCACGAAATTAATACAGAACCGGCTTTAATCTACGGACGCATTGCGGTTCGAAGCTCAGGAAAGGCGATGGAACGAGATGCAGATATCCCGAGTCAGGCACGGCCAGCAGCCACAAGTCGTTTTCTCGTCCTACCGGAGAAGCGTACCGGTTCTTGCGCTGAATAAATGGGAGATACTCTGCCATCTTGGGTTCCCATCGCTCGCAAAGATAAACATCAGTAGCAGCAACAGCAGCCACAGCACCAACAGCGCACAGTAGCCAGAGGGACCCTCGTAATTAGTCGGACTTGCATGTCTTTTCTTTTTCTTGCGTTAGAAACGTCGCTTCAAGGACTGCAATGCTTGATGGTGTCTATTTATGAGCGAATGATCATGAACGAGTCGATCAAGACGCTCTTTGAAGATCACCGGATGACCGAACGATTTCATAGAAATTGCCGTACGAATTCTGGACAGAAATACGCGAGCGGAAAGAGATACGGATCACCACTAACTTCTGCGCTTCGAGCAGAAAATATTGGAGTGTCAAAGACCCGAGACTTATTACTGTAACTTTGTGAATTAATAAGATTCAGGTAACAAGTTGCGTATCGGTGGCAGGGCTTAAAGTTCATCAAAAGATGGATTCTTTGATAAATTTAAAAAGTAGCTAACTCCCTCAAGTAATAAAGTCGTGTTAAAAGCCGGATAAAAAATATACTGTAGATAATAGCACGGAAACCAATTTAATATAAAGCTGCTATTCAACTTAGATTTTCAATAAAAAAGTCTAATATAATAGATACATGATACTAATTACACGAAATAAAAAATTTAAGATCATAATTAACTAAATAAGTTGTATTTGCTGTTTGCACATTGAAAAACAAAATATTCAGATATATCATTATAATATAACAGAACGGTAATTCTTCAAAATTTGTCACCGTTTTAAATATTTCTTCACCTTTAGTTATTTTATTAAAATAAAATGATAGTATAAAATAAACACCACTTCGTAATTTCTTTCGCGTCGACGACTGCGTCCTTAGGAGAGGGTCTACAAAAATAAGTCGCGGCGCGCCCCAGCAATTACGCGAGGACGACTTCGCTGAGTTTTAATTTGCGCGAGTTCTCGAGACCGTCGTCGCATATTCGTGTACGCGGCACTTTCCACGAATTCGCGCGCAAATTTATGCGCCCAAACGATGGAAACAGCGCTCAAAAGAGCACCATGCTTGCCTCTTCTACACCCACCGTAAATCTCGTCAGCTAAGAATTGCAAGTTTCCTCGGGAAAGACGGGAAAGGCACTTTGAACACAAATTTCTCGCTTAACCATAGGAATTTCTGTAAAAGGCAATTTCATCGCCCGGAAATCCGTGAACGCAAGACGTACGTTTTTTTTTAATCTTTTTAAATATTTCTTGAAATTATATTTATAATTACAATAAATAAACTTATAACCATAAATATTTATGCTTATAAGCAAAACGCAGTTTTCATTACATTTTATAAACCGATACATACATATCGATGTTAAATAAACGAATATTATTACTATAATTGGAGATTGCTGAAGAGGGCTTGAATACAGCCGAAACGTTCAGTTTGGTTATTTTATGTAGTAGATACGATCGAAATATATGTATTTATGATATTCGCATCAATTATCGCGTATTAATGCTCTTAATTGCCCATTTTTCTATTTTTTATTTGTGTTAATGAATATTTTTTTCATTTTTATGAATGTTTTTAAACAAATTTTAATGAATTAAGTATATATCTTTCAAAAACTTTATATCTCTCTCCTGTCATCTCTCAAAAAGAAATCTTTGTGTATGCAGAATTTTTTACTTCTTAGTTTTCCAAACTTTTTTTTCTTTACATCGTCGAAAACTTTTCGACGAGAAAATGACGCGTTTTCCACCAAGGCTAAAGCCGTTCGCGAGCGGTGAGATCGAGCTTGGATGTGAATTTTTCGCCCGAATTCCAGAGTTCGTCGAATGGCGTTTAACGATCCGGAAACGTTGTAAGTGTGGAGATTAAAGTGTATTCGTATACGCAAACCTGTGCAGCAGCGCACTTTCCTTCCTTCTCCTATTCTCCCATTCACACCTTCGAAATGACACGTTGGGAATGGAGCCAAGCCGACTCTAAGAGAAAGAGAGAAGAAGAGAGAAGAGAGAACTGCTAGAGAAATACTTCCAAATGGGAATACTTCTTCTGGCTTTTAATTTAAGTTTGAATATCAAGGAAAATAATTATCTAACCGAATAATATGAAACGTGCAAAACAACATGTTTGTTAAATATTGATTTAAAAATGTGATCATTTTTATTTCGTTTAAATAAGTGCGACCTACAATTTATGTAAAGACAACAATCCAATAAAAATGCATGATAGTTAATTTTACTATAATTCGTCTTTATAAATCGTTGTACAATTTAATTGTAATTATAATCGCGATAATATGTAAATCTTAAAAAATTGTTTTTGCAAATTGACGATTAATTTTTCACAAAAGGTAAATTTACTTTCAAGTCTTAATTATTTCCTTGTCGGTCGATTTGTTTTTTCTTCAATAAAAGCTTAAGAAATTGCACTGTCGATATTTGTTTTTTCTTAACAATGCTTAAGAAATTGCACTGTTTATTTAAAAATGTATAACATAATAATACAAGACTTTTATTATAAATCTTTATAATAAGATTATAAACAGAATTTGATAGCTGTCAAAGAAATAACCTAATAAAAATACATAAAAAAAATACAATATATTTAGATCAAAACTAGTACGAATGGGAAATATGCAGGTTTTTGAATTAAAATCGTAAATCTAACGTTGCAAATGTCAGATTAATTTTCAAGATTTATCTATTCAACCGTATTCTTTCTCCTCCTCTTCCTTTCTCTCTCTCTCTCTCT
>Ga0157364_1004368_pt1 | contig 14096 bp, 9 predicted proteins | sample AttsexASBM2_FD_111476 | JGI IMG/M metagenome (GOLD analysis project Ga0157364, IMG submission 111476) | Fungus gardens microbial communities from leaf cutter ant in Ribeirão Preto, State of São Paulo, Brazil - Atta sexdens ASBM2 | ecosystem: Host-associated > Fungi > Mycelium > Unclassified ... | reverse complement strand
TAAAAATAATACTCGAAATCCTGGTTTACGTTCGGTCTGCTTGAATTCTTTCTGGGATAAATTCGGCCAACGAACCAATTTGCCTAATACAGAGATCGTAAAAAAATACGAACGTTTGGCAACGTTGCTCACGAATTCAGAGCACGAAATAACTAATATATTACTTGTCAATGACAAGATAATATATGTTTCATGGCGACTACGCGAAGAGATGGCCGCGTCTTCTCCGCAAACTCTGTAATCGCGGCATGGACGACGCGATGGATCACAAGCACGATATCTAGAGAAATTAGGTAGTCGTGTTTTATATTGTAATACAGACTCGTGTATTTACGTAAGCAGAAGCGAACCGAGCGAGTACGAGCCGCGTACGGAGAATTTTCTGGTACGACAGACGAACTCGAGAACTATGGACAGTTTTATCGAGTTGTTCGGCTACCGGTAGCCGACACGAGATTTGTAAACTTAAAGGAATAATATTAAATTATAAGAACTCTCGAATTATAAATTTTAATAGTATTAGGGAATTAATAATGGATAATGAAAGAGAAAGATAGGAGATGAAAGGCGATGAAGAAGAAAAAAAAGAAGAAGAAACGGGAGGGACAGCAATAAATTTGAGTTTTAGCGCAATCCGGCGCACCGTGTTTCATGAAATCATAACGCGAAACAAAACAAATGCGCGCCGATATTGGTAAAACACAAATTTATTAATAATCGCTATTCCCTTCCGTATGATTTCAGGAGAGAATAACGACTTCTTCTTCTTTTTCTTTCTCTCATTTATATTTTAAGCTTACGAGTTTGTCTATTTGCGTAGTATTTAAGTATTATATAAGAAAAGACTTGAATTTTTAAGTTTTTTGCAAATAATAAAATATAAGTATCTCTCTTTTGCAAAAAAACATTTTTATTAGAATTTTATTGAATGATTTAAGATAAAAAATGTAAAAATATAAAAATATAAATATTATTTCAGTATGTAAATATTGTTTCTGAATAATTGAATTTTTTGTATAAGAGTTAGCAAAAATATAATCAATATAAAAAAATTAAAATTATATATGTTTCCTTTTCATCCTTCCTCTTTTTTAAAAAAAGTATCGAATAAAAAATATTTTGTACTTGAAGAAAACAAAAAAAGGTGATTTATTATATAATTTTAACTAATCTTTTCGATTTTTCTACAAAAAATCTACGAAAGCTTTTCGCTCGCGCGATAGTGACATCAGTAAGCTTACCGTCGGCGAAGCCATGCGTTCACTTAGCGATCGAAATATACGCATATCACGAACCTCTTTGACGTGAAAATAAGCTTATGCGCGTCGCACCGCGAGATCAGCTTTTCATCAGCCGCGGTGCTCTTTTCTGACAAGCTCACGCGGGGGTACGCTAATGCGAGCGCTCGTCCGCCGCAGGGAAAAGCCTGTCAACTTATCCTCCTCTTCCCCCTAAACCTAAAATTATTTCCTTTTGCATATTCTAGAAATCAAATGACGTTTTCTCTTTTTGCTTTTGAAGTCGCGCACGAAGATCGATCATTCATTTTGTAAAATAGATGCGCTGGACACATCCTTGGACGTCGATCATATGCGAACTGACCGGTTGCGAGAAGACGATATTTGTGAAGGCTTTTCTCCAGCATTTATCTCTCATGTCCGACATGTGTTTTGAGAGAGTTTTGTTTTATTACGTGGAATGGCAAGAATCATCAATTACAATACGACACACGTGTAAAAGAATTCGAAGAACAGCGTTAGAGATGCAGCAATAAAACGATGAAGAAGAATATAATTGAATTTCGCGAAGGATTACTCAGAAGATTATTCGAATGATCTGCTTTCTCTGAAATTAGTAATAATGATGATCTTAGATGAGAGAATCGTGCGACCCGATCGTGGATCTTTTTACCAAAAGGCAGTCATCACAAGAATCACAAGAATCTCTTATTCTTATCTCGCAGAATCTATTCCATCAGGGACATGACCAGCGTGATATATCACTTAACACAAATTATATCATTGTTTTAAAAAATCACGCTTAAATTCATCAATTCATCATTAGCGCGTCAGTCTATCCCGACGATCCGAAATTCTTAGAAGAGGCATGCTATGACATCGCATCGAGATCTCACGGGTATTTGTTGCTCGATCTGAAACAATCAATTCCGGATAAGTATTCGAATTGTATTTTGCCTGAGAATACGATTCATTGCATCTATGTGCTGCGTAGATCATTTTCCAGCGGATTTGTATAAAAGTTGAGAACGGGTAATCGTACGTGTCAGTCGTAGATTTTTTTTTCGCGATAAAGGTAAGTGACGAGAAATCGCACAGAGCGACGAAAATAGCCACACACTCAATCGGTAAGAGAAACGCCTGTTTTCTCGCAGCGCTCTATCATTTGAACAAAATTCAACGCACAACCTTCTTGCGCAACGCTGATGAAAAATTCGTTGTATTTGTGAATGTATTTTTAATACTCAAAGATAACGTCTCGCTTGAAGAGTGTGAAAAAAATCGATTAATGAAATACAAAAAGACTCTGCGTCATTGCAAAACGTGGTAATTGGAAGGATAAAAGAAAACTGTTGGTGCAGCGAGGCGGATTTTTACTTTATATTACCGGGTCGACTTTATTATCACTAATTATCGAAGAAACGAAATAGTAGGGATAAAACATTATAGAGGGGACTAAAAAAAATGATTTTAATTTCGACGGAAAATTTGGAGAGAATGTAAGTTACGTCAAAATCCGACATCATTCGTTGATGGAGAGTCAAAAGAAATAACAATATCACATAATTCGGATAACATCTCGAGTACTAATAATACAATGCAAATTCCCAGAACTCATCTAACACAACTCGATGCGGAGATGAGTCGTTCTTAATTCCTGGCCGCATGAAGAAAGTGAGAGGTGGAAGATGTACAAAGAGGCATTATGGCGATACCTACGATTTATCCAAGAAACGCGAAGACAGAAAATGTACATAATAAAAACGAAAATGCAGAAGACAATGCTATACGAGATACCTTCGCTGATAACGAGACAACGAACGGTGGCGTTTTTCACGCAAACATCCGATATACCATCGCCATCATATTCTATTAGTAACACAGATATTATTACGAAAAATTTCGAAATTTCGAGCGAGCCTAATCATACGATGAAAAGCATCGAGGAAATACTGGAAAGTGTACCAAAATCTTATCATGCACACTTACTGATGAAACATTTGTTTCGAAAAGTGCTTGATAGAATTAGTCGAGACGAGCATGGAATCGTGATTATAGATGGTAACATCGTGAAAGATTCGAATATCGCTGACTTAATAAACGATGCAATGCGCGAGAGAAAAACTGTGAAAGCAGCGGGAAATCAATTTGCACGATTACTCCGTATATCGAACATACCTTTTGCATTGGTGAGAAATAAAAGATTATATCCACGCACAGTGTTACTGTAAACAACGTAAAACTTCGACCTCGCGCGAATTCCACGCCTTTTGAAAGGGTCAATTGTATCGAGAGCATGAGGAAGGAAAAAAACGTAAAAACAAATAAGAAATAGACGAGAAAAGTTCGTTGATTCTTTCTTGTATCCTCTGTATCTTTGCAAACGAGAAAAAAATTACTCGATTGGAAAAAACTGAGATAATGATGACATTCGAAAAACTATACTACGATCCGTCGCATTATGCGAGCTATTCGGCGGTGGATAATCTAACTCATGCCGTTAAACCGAATTTCTCGTGGGGAGAAGTACTCTGGCTCGAATCGCAAGACGCGTACACATTGTACCGACATCGCGCAGAAAATTTCCGCTATTGCATTACAGCGTAACAAACATTGACGATGTGGGAGGCATATTTGATCGAACTCTGAAATCTAAAAAGTTACAATGACGATTATTCCTATCTGTTAGTGATTATCGATCTACTAAGTAAATACGTCTGAGTAGAATCTTTACGCGATAAAATGAATAACTGTGTGATAAAAGTTTTCCAGCGCGTACTAGCGAAAAGCGAAGGAATACCCGTATACTTGCAAATGGACAAGGGTAAAGAATTTGTCGCACAATCAATGCAGAAATTTCTTAAAGAAAACGACATATGTTTTCGGATAACGCGCAATCTGGATATTAAAGCTGCCATCGTCGAACGCTTCAACAGAACACTGAAAGAGAATGTAGCGTTATTTCACGTATAAAAACTCGCGATGTTACATCGATGTTTTTCAGGATATTGTACGCGCTTACAATCACACGAGAATGCAACCAGCAGTAATAACGAGAAAATGCACGTATCGTTAGTGAAAATATAGCTATCATTGGAAAAACGAAACATTAAAGAAACGTGCGCGAAAGATTAAATATCGCGTTGGAGATCTCGGCCGTATCAGTAAAGCGAAAGGCGCTTTCGAGAAAGGATACGAAGCTAAGTGGAGCGAGGAGATATTTCAAATTTATCGTGTTCTCGGCGAAACCCTTACATGTACGAACGAGATTTAGCAGACGAAGTCATAGACGGTATTTTTTATGAACAAGAATTAACTCGAGTTGAGAAAAATTTAAAGGAAAAACAGTTTATCATCGATCGCGTGATAAAGAGTAAGCGATGAGGAGCTAATAAACAAGTGTTAGCTGGCGTGATTATCCCAATAAGTTTGATACTTGAATTCCGGCTTCGAGTTTAATTTCTCTTCGCGATGGAGGGAGAACAATTTCTTCTGGTACTTCCGAGTAACAGCAGTATGCGTCATTTTCCAGATAATATAACATCGTCCTTTATCACGAAATTACCTCACCTAATGTTACAATGAGAGGTTGCGATAAGCGAGATTCAATTTCTCTGTAGTTTTTTACACGTACGTCATAATAAAAATGTGATCAGATTCGTCGATGTTAAACTCGATAAGGGGATGAATGATGCGTTTACGGCAAAAGAAGTATTTCCAAATTGGAATTTACAATGATATCCATGAGGTTATTGATGCGATTAATATCACGTGTAAAGTTGCTGAATCGCATTTTTATTTCGAAAGCAAAAAGCGTCTGGCAGTAAAGTCTTGATAAGTATTAACTGCGATGAAAAATGCAAAATGCTACATTATATAAACTTTTTCGATAATTTTCTACGAATGCTAAGTTTCGCATCAGCAATTTCCAATAAATACCAATTTTATTCCAAGCTCGCGATACGTAAATCTAATTCGAATGAAACAGAAGAGGAAATTTTTCTTACTCACGGATTTAATAAGGAGACGAGAAAACAATTTACAGACGGTTACTGGAGTAGCGAGCCCTATAGTTTGTGGCGCGGTATCCCCGATAAAATGTTCGTTTATTGCGATGTTTGTGAGCCTTATATAACAGGCGATGTATGTACTCCTCTTCTCAGTTCCGGTCGAGATACGCAGTAATTACATTTGATGTAAATTTGATGAAGCATTTCTCATTTCCAAATTATATCTCATTGCGACGAACGAATTTCAGAACGATCGAAATAGATATAAGAGATCATCTTGGAAAAAAAATTCCATTCGAATTCGGAACGCTGACAGTGACGCTGCACTTTAAACGTAAGCAATAACTTTCTTTCTTCCGTGTACGCGAGTGTAATGGTAATGACAACAGTCTTTAGTTAAGAACTAACGATGGAATATGAAGAGTATTTTGATGCACCGATAGCAGAGGTGGAATTCCATGTATTTTCGTCGGCCCTACTAGTGTGGATATGGAATCGGAAGCTTTCTCGGCGGGTTATTTAGAAAAATACTACCCTACCTAAATAAAAATGCACATGCAGGTAAAGAAGCTTTACGTGTGGGAATTAACATAATAGAAGATGTCGAAAATAATAAACCGTTAAAGGAAGCGGTCAAAAGTCGGCTCGCGGAATTGCGAGGTAATCTGAAGAGAAAAGCCAAAAAAAAAAATAAGTTCCCTGATGAGGGGATCAGGATATAAAATATCCGTGAAATCAGCGGTATTTCAATTTTTATTTTACCCAATGGTCGAGATAGACGCATCGTGTATCGTAAACGACGCCGGACGGTCAAAAGAAAATCATCGAGAAATACCACAGGGAAGAAGAGCAAAAAAGTGATGAAGAAGAAAAAGAAAATTCAAAGAATCGGAAAAAAGACAAAAAAATCATCCACTAGGAAACATCGAGAGGAAACGTCAAGAAATGCAACGTATCCGATATATTCTCTTAATTGAGATAGGAATTGAGATAGGAATTCGTGCCTGAAGAAAAAGTATGTCCTTTCTTCATACCATTCGAGCGAGTATATAAAGAGTAAACTCGATCTCTTCTCTTTGCCTTCTACGCAAATTAGCATTGAGAGTTCACAATGAATTTATTACAAACCCGTAACTTCGCTCACGGACGACTCACCGACGACATAGAATTCGTCATATCCGGGCAGAAGACTACCATATTTAGACCTCACTCACACATATTGAGATGCTTTGCATACGCGTGGAAAGCGAATGCGGGGAGAGCACATTGGTCGCACCCGATGGCAGGGCAAAAGTAGAACCCGTAAATCATTTACTGCATTCCATGTTCAACCAAATCGTATATTTCAGTCAAAAGCTCGTATTGCCACCAAACAACGCTTACCGCGTGTACATCGAGGCGTTATTAAATTATACTTCACCCGCAAATCTCCCATCTAACTTTTTGCTTATGGGACGCGCATATCTCTGATTACGAACGACACATTAGACTCAGCAAATCCAAATACAGCGCTCGAGAGACGCGCGCAATACATTCAAGGAAATCAGATCGTGCTAGATCTCATTGGCCACCTTCATTGCGACGTTTTCAATCAAGATAAATTTTTAATTAATGGAGTGGAAGTTAGAATGAGACTCGTACGTTCGAAAGATTAATTTTGTTTTATGGAGAGTAAAACGATATCAAAAATACGCATTCTTGATGCAAATCTACTCGTAAGAAGAGCAAAAATAAGCCTGGGTGTGCTATTCGCACACGTTAGAATGCTGAGTAAATATCGTGACAGAAAAGACGATCTAGAATGAGGATAAACAAGCGACAGACGAGGAGAAAAAAGATCTTCCAAAATTCGATTCGCGGACTGGTAGAGATAAAGCTAACATTAGCGTCTCACAATCATCGAGCATTTTTGAGAGCTCTACAAGCCAGCAAAAGAGGTACATTTTGAATTTATGCAAACATTTCCTCTCTCCGACGAGAAATGAATTCGCTGGAAGTTTTAAATGCATTATATCTCAGTGTCCGACATACGGGAGTCTATCCTGCTGATCGACTGCCGAGGGTGTAGACGAGGTCAACTGCCATTGTCGCTAACACGGATGATCACAATCGATCTGGCGAACACTGGGTTTCGCCTTTCACATCGATAAACACGGAACAGGTATTTCGATAATGGATTGCCGCCCTTAGATCCAAGATTCCTCTTATGACTTCGACGAAACTTCACGTATCGCTAGAATATAACGCTATAAGGAATACTTTCTCAAACTTGTGACAATACTGTATATTTCTACATTTTATATGTAATTTATATATAATCTTAGTTAGTTTCTTAATTTGTTTATCTCTGATTGTAAGCAAAATGACCGATTGATCGTACAGTTATTTCATAAAATTTTTCTTCACTGTAAACATAAATTTGTAAATTCTCGTGTTGTATGCCATCATGTTCAAATGTGTATTCTTTCAAAAAAATAAAATAATTACTTCATGTAATATCCCTTTTAAATAAATGTTTTGAACTTGTAAAATAAATTTTCTTACTTCTACCTTCCCCTCATTTACAATAAATATATTTTCTCCCGTATTACAGACTTAGATAATGTATATTAAATACATAAAATATAGAAAGAATTTTTTAAAAATAATGTTCAAAGACATCGCCAGTTGAACATGTTCATTTCTATTTTACCTCCCCCCATTCTTCCGAGCATAAAGTAAGACTCTTTCTAAACTCCCTTTTTTTTCATATAAGATTTCTCATAAATAAATTTCATCTCTTATAAATAAAAACATTCACAAACGCCAACACGTCGGAGACATTGTGACGCGGCAACAAAAAAATGATCGTCATAAAACCGCCCGCTGCTCAGTGTTCGTACTCTGTCTTCACGACAAAAAATGCTACAGATCCAATCTCACTATTTTTTCGGACTTTCGCCTCCATTTTATCAGAGATCCTCTACTACCTCCCTTCTCCAATCACCTCGCGGGTAGGTACAGTACGAGTCAATCAGAATACACCATTTAATTATCTTATTATCCCCATTCTTCACTCCTCGATCAATCAGAGCATGACCTTTTCCTGACTGATTCGTCTAGGCCACGCTCATGGCGCCGGAGGGGGGGAATTTGTTTTGACACTCCATGGCTATCCATATACTCATATGAATACGGATAAAGTTACCTACCTGCATTAATTCCGATATCTCCCGCCAAATAGTGTAACGACACATCGAATTTCTCAATAGCATTGTATTACAAAAACATGTTAATTTTCGAGAATGTCTCTCCGTCACAAATCTTGAATACTAGGAAACTAGGATTACAATTCCTGATAGCGATAAAGACTTAAAATCTAAATTAATTTTTAAGACAAAGGAAAGTACAAAAATATTGAGTAAAAAATCAAGAAAATCAACAATAATATTACAATAAAAGAGGAGTAAAATTGGCAGAGTTACAAAATGGAAATACAGTTAAAACCTAAAGGTAATTGGACACCACGAATTGTAGTACAGAAAATTAGAAATAGGACATATCTTGTAAAAACAGACAGTGGATCTGAATGTAAGAAACAGAATATTTATTAAAGTAAATAAGCAGGATGAAAGCAAAAATACAAAAAAGAAGTATTGTCTGTTTAAATCAATAAAAGATGAAATCGGAACAGAATCTAATAATATTATATCGAGATAGAGAAATAAAATTAATGGAGAAATAGGCGATGACTCGGATACAGAATATGATACGGTATCAGAGGGAAAGTCAACAGCTAGTGCGATAAATAGTTAACTCGGAGATAACAAATGCGGTCGCGCAAATCCCCATTAAGACGGTAAATTTATCAAATAATAGGCTGAATTTGTGAGTTAGAATAAAAAAAGAGAAATCTATAGTATCTAAGCAGGATCCCTGGGAGTATCTATGTAAGCGGAGGTCCCTGTAGACAAAACTCCATCTGGTGTGTGCAACCTATGGTGGACAGAAAGAATAAATGAAGTCTCAGAAGCTCACTATACTAATTCATTAGACTCCTCTCCTGTTATATAACTATGTTACATAACAGCAGACAACTTAACAGTTGTCACTTTTATAATTATCATAACTATGAATTTTTCTCTCAGTGCATCTAATATACATAATTATTCACTTTTTTATTCCATGGATCAATTTTTCTAGCTTGAATAACTCCTTTTTTCAGACATTAATAATTTACTTAATTGTTTAAATGAAACGTATGAGGTCAAAAGATGCGGAAAAGCAAGACATATTTAAAAAAAAGAAAAGTAAGTCCTATAAGCCGACTTTTATATGGTAAAAAGTACACTACTGCTGATAGTGTAGTGTAACGAGATACAAATTAATAAGCATGAGTTGCCGATATCCAATCGAGTTAAAATTTTACAGAAATTATTTTTTTTGTCAATTAAAACCATTTTAAGGGGTGAAGCGAAAAAAATTGTAAAAATTGAAAAATAAAGACCACTCTGATATACATATCAAAAATTAAATCTGGCAGAATTAATACAGAAGTTTTTGATGACATTGTAATTCCGATGAGGTAAAGAAGCGAGGGGAAATCCCCCGTTATATTTAATGAAAGCACATGCTGTTCGTTTTCGTAGAACAATTTTACGAGATCCATCCTTAATTGATAAAGCTACGCATGACAGGTCGTATCGTCCCGATAGGTTGAGAATTTTCACAACAGAATATCCTTATTTAAGAATATCTCATAAGTTGCATAGATTACATGTACATATTTTTCTGTCATTCCGCATTTTGTACGATTCCTAACAATAAATGAATTCTCGATATACGTAAACGTTAAATATATTATTTGATACAAAACACACTTTGCGTAAAAAATATGCTGTAATACATCAGCATATTTTAAATATAATTTGTTATTTTTAATTATTGTATATCCTACAATTATTGCTTTTTCATTTTTACCTATACGGTGACCTATAAGGTGAAAAGATGTAGTAAATCCCGTTTTCCTAAGTATAATAATTCGCACTTACAATTTATTAAACAACTAATTGATTATTACACACTCCAGATTTGATAATCTGAGACTTTCCATGCTGTACTCTGTTATTATTTTTATAATTACATGATGTTATTCCAAGAATTCAAAAATTTGCAAAACAGTAGATAAACAAGGCCGGTTCTAATTCGGGAGCTCTGAGGGGAGTGAGGAGCGGGGAGGTACCCGCGGCGCGGGGGAGATCCGCGGAAAGGGGAGAGGTGAATGACCTCACAGGAAGTGATGTTACTAGGCGAGGGAATGACGTCATAGGAGGAAGGGGAGGTGGATGACGTTACAGGTGGTGATATCACTAGGCGAGGGAATGATGTCATAGGGAAGAAGGAGGAAAATGACATCATAATGGATGACGTCGCGGAGATGGCTATGCAGGGAACGAGGATGTCCCGGGTGCGGGAAATTACATAACGGAGATGTGTGTTCGCGTCGCGTTGAAGACATGACGCGTCGCCACCGCCGCCTATCCTCGCCACTGCCTTCGGATCGCGATCCCCACCGTATGCTATACTTATCATGTATACTTACCATTAATACTTATCATTAATACTTACCATTTTTCCTCTTATTTGTCATCATTCTCTTTTTACGTAATCTTTCCTTCAGCGTTTTTACATGCAATTATTCATGCAGAAATATATTTTATTCTGTCGAATTATATTATATGGTATTATATTATATCGCGCGTGATGATGCGAGCGTAATACGGTGCTACGAAGAAAGAACGATTAATTGTAGACACAGAGATATTTTTATTTTAGACATTTATTTTTCATGTAATGCATTATATACAATATTATCCACAACATATATCAATTCGCATTCAATATATGAATTTTTATCGTAAATCCTACGCAAAGTATCTATAGTATTGCTATTGTTATTTACTACCTTGATCAAAAAGTTCACGGAATTCATTCAGAAAATTCAAAATACAGTTTTATTCATCAAAAGTGATATTATCCCCTTCAAAGTATTTCCCATCGACTACAACGCACTTATGCCAGCGCTTGATCTAGCTCTCGAAACATTTCTGGAACTCTATTGTCGGTATAGTCATTAAGCCGTCTTCAATTTTTCCATTACCTCCTTTCGGCTGTTAAAACGCGTTCCCCGTAACGGTTTTTTGACTCGAACAGAAAAAAATCATAGGGAGCCATATCAGGTGAATTCGATGGCTATTGGATGGTATTCGTTTCGTTCTTGGTCAAAAATTCACTCATTGTTGCAAATTCAATTCCATTTTTAAAACTGTAAAAAATCGAAATTACGTGCAGAGGTAGATGTACTCAAGACGGCGTAACTTTTAGAAATGTCAAGCTATGATGATAAAATTTGGTGGGAATATCAATGATAGATGTGGCAACCTAACCAAAAAACAGAACTCAAATCAGCTAACTCAGAGCATCACCTAGTGATAATTCCGGGAACTTTTTGATCAAGGTGGTATACAGTTTTGATGTAAATAAGTCATAAAATATTTAAATTTATGGCTTATAATATTAGTATATTGACACAAATTGAAATATATGTGCTTGACACATTGTCCGAGTTCAAGCATAAAAAGTATAGTCGACGGTTTCATATATAAACACTTTTCATTTAAAGATAATTTCACGTTGTCAACATCACATATTTTAACAAGTTAAATGACAAGGTTCTGTATCATTACTTTCGATGGCGTAGATGACTGCACCAATCACTGGATATTTATCCATTTTTCGATGAACACCATTCACGTAACATGTGGCAGGATGATGTGGTTACCTCGAGTATCGCCAATCGCAATTTCTATATGAGAGGTTGACCCTACGACGATTCCAGTCTTTAAAAATTTGTAAATCGTCAACGCTAATAATCTTGTCAAGTGATATGAGAAGACGCGCTGTAATGGAGAAGAACAAAAAAATAAGGAATATATAGAGAAAAAAAATCTTCACAAACAAATATAATTGAATTACTTACTTCCTCGACAACTCATGTTGAATCCATAGCGCTGGAGATCACTGTAAAACGAATCTGTCTGAGCGATGATACTGATGTAGTATCTTTGTAATTCAATCTCTATTTAAATCTTATCCTCTCCAACAATTTTTTGTAATAAAAGATTTTTAGAAACATTCGGTGATGACATTAATGTAATCTGACACCGCAAATTACAATGTCAACTTTGCAAGTTTCAATATGACCTCGTCAGCGTAATATAAGAAATTTTTTCAAGGACATTAACACATTTTGACGATATCATCAATATAATTTGATACAAAACTTACAAAAATGCAACATTTGCAATTTCATCAAAGTATAACTATTTTGTTAGCGTAATTTAAGATTTTTTCAGAGCATAAGATGTTTGATATCATTAATAAAAATAGCGCATAATTATATAAAAATGACAAGATTTAGTCAAATAACATCATTAGTCAATTCGACAGCGCAAGTGACAACATGGAGTATGATTTGGTTGAACAAACTACCCTGCTTAATACAAGAGAAGAGTACAGTGTGTGAGAACAGCAATGCAACGAATTTATAGAATCATTAGAGGAGCAGAGCCGTATCAAACGCCCGCGATTATCAATTGGTAACAGACAAGTACTGATCGCATGTATCGCGCGGCTTGAGAGTCTGAAGGAATCTGTGCGTGAAAGATTTGTGAGCGCCAGATACGGATTTCGTTGGGGCGTCATCGAAACAGCGTTCGAAAGCTATTCTAACGGGCGGTGATAAATTCTAAACATATCGATTCCTCGCCGATTCCTCAAAGACGCCAGCGAAATTGTGCTCGAGCATGTGCATAATGTAATGCAATGATATGACTCTATAAAAATAAACATTGTTTTTAATGGGGAGTTGATGACGGGCAATAAACGCGCGAACAAAACTATCGCCATCCAGAACTATGAACCCTATCAGTGCACGGATTTGAGTGATATGTGTCGCGCATCGTCGAGCCTACCTTATCATCGCTGGAAGAGTTCAGGAACGCGATAGCGGATGGGCATTGTCGTATACTGAATTAAACGGTGAACGCGAACACAATCCTCTGCGCGGGATGTCATATCAAACTCGCGCGAGAAATTATGTTAAAGAGCGGTAATCAACGTGCAAATCGCTGACATTGCGTATTTCGCATGATCTGTTGTTGCCACTCTACACCCGGCTCAAGAAAATGCATATCGAGAATCCTCGTATCCGCATTATATGTCGGTTCTAAATCTCGCGGGCATTGAATTTCCAATTAAATCAAATTAAGAAATTTGAAACTTTTTGAATGACATTTATACCAACATCTACACCAATGAGAAGGGGATTGTGTCGATATGACTCGCCGACGTGTTGATCTTTTATCGATAATTTGTAACAATGCATTCTCGAAAAAGGAGCAAACATGTAAACCTTTTGTAGGAAGATGACAATGCGGGGCATTTTACGCTAATCAAGAATCTATCTTGATTAGCTCACAATTTATTAAAAAAGAACATAAGAAATATTTCTGCGATAGGTACGTAATAATAATAATAATAATAATAATAATATTAGGTGTATAACTTTGCTTTCGCCGTTTTCCTATAGATGGCTTTAGCGGTAAGTGGTGATCGAAATAAATAGATCATAAACATCATACAATAAACTTGGGCATCTGTCAACATAACCCCATACATTAGTCGATTTGTATTTGCATCATAAAGTTATTCTCGATTGAAAATGTCAGTTTACGAGCCAAATTCTCGTCATTTGCAGGAGGTTTTAATTTTTTGCTTCAATATGAAGAAATCTGCGGCTGAGGCTCAT
>Ga0157364_1004367_pt1 | contig 14097 bp, 17 predicted proteins | sample AttsexASBM2_FD_111476 | JGI IMG/M metagenome (GOLD analysis project Ga0157364, IMG submission 111476) | Fungus gardens microbial communities from leaf cutter ant in Ribeirão Preto, State of São Paulo, Brazil - Atta sexdens ASBM2 | ecosystem: Host-associated > Fungi > Mycelium > Unclassified ... | reverse complement strand
ATAATGTGGGATTTCACAAGAGAACTCGACAAGGAGCCTCTTCTTAATTAGAGTCCTATTTATACAAAGGGTTCATGGTCCATGCTACTAATAAATAACCCTGCCCTTATATCCATGCTTCATTCTCATTCCTGTCTCATGTCCTACTCAAGACTATCATGTATACTCCAGGTGCCCTAATGTCATCTTCCAGATTCTTCCATCAAGTTCTAGGCTTATGACATCACATCATGTGACCTGTCATGTGACTTCCTTGTCACATGCTTTCTTCATTATCCTAAAAAAAAAAGAAAAAGTATAAAATCAAAAGAAAAATAAAAGAAAAATAAAATGTTAGGTCCAAAATGTTTCATAACAGTTGGCAGTTGTAGTTTGACTATATTAGTGGATACTACTTCCTCAATAATATATAGTCCTACATATCAGTCCACTAGTTTCTTTGCTGGTCTTTTTTTAAATACCAAATCTTTTGTACTCAACATTACCTTATTGTTAAGAATGAAAGAAGTGGACTCTACTCATTTTCACTTTTATTCTTATTTCCATTTTCATTTTCAGTTCTCTTTTCAGTTCCCTTTTGATTTAATTTTTATTTGTCTATTTTTAAAACTTAGGATTAGGGTTAAAGTGGCAAAGATTACGTCGTCACACCTCAGTCACATTGGATGACACAGTCACAGATCATAAGACACATGAAAGGATGATATTATACAATGAGTACAACACATGCTAACCTTAAGACTAATATATGGCTGTTTAGGATAAAGTAGAAGTAGCTAACACAGACCAGGTGGATTTAGTATATAAGGTAGACAGACTATCTTGTACAGAGTTCTCTATCAAGTTCTCTTATATAAACCCTATACAAGGTTCTTTCTTTTGACCAACTCTAAGGTCTTAAGTTTGTAACACTTATCTCTCTTTTTCCACTCTTCAACTTTTTTTCTTCCTCTATCTGCTTGTTATTTCATCTCTTCTTGCACCTTCTTCAATATTGCTCCTACTTCCTCTTGTATCTTCTTTATTCTTTTTGCAAACTCCATTGCTTTCTCTACTTTTCCCTTTTTTCTAATATCTGCTCCTATTCTTAACTCCCTTCCATAATTTGCCATAAACAGAGATACCTTTGTTGCTGAATGTACTTTGTTGTTGATTGCAAATTCTGCCAATACTAGCCATTCTGGATAATCCTTTTGTCTATAGTCTACAAAGAACTGAAGATACTATTCCAACTCCTGGTTCATTTGCTTGGTCTGCCCATCTGTCTGTAAATGAAAGGCAGTCAATAGTTTTGTCTTGATCCCCAACATTTCATTCAGCTCTTTCATCATCTCTGCTGTAAACTGTGGTCCTCTATCTGATATAATGCTCTCCAGTGACCCATGTAACTTCCAAATGTTATCCTGGAATAGTCTTGCCAACCCTTCTGCCAATATTCCCTCAGTTGTTGCCACAAAGTGAGTTGTTATGAACTAAAGCTTAAGGAGTTAAGCAATAGAACAACTCTTGTATTGAGTAACACAAGAGAACTTGATAGAGTTCCAAGTACAGAGTAGTCTACCTTATATACTAATCCCCATAGTCCGTGCTAACTACTGTGCACCCTGCCCTAAATGACCATGAGTAATACATGAGGCCAGCATGTGTTGTCCATGCTATATGATGTCACTTTGTTCTGAAACCTTCTACTTCCTTCTCTTATATCCCATGATCAGTCTTGTGACTACGCCATCAAGTTGTGACTGATGTGACAGCGTGACTGATAACCCCTAACCCAAGTTGTTCTAAAAATAGAAAAATAAAATAAAATAAAATAAAAATAAAAATAAAATAAGAAATAAAATAAAAGTTAAGTCCATCGTCAACGATCTTGACATGAGTCATTTTAGACAACTTATTGCAAACTACTAGGATGGCATCTTTCCCAGCTACTAATGGTAACTTAGTGATAAAGTTAACTATTAGATGAGTTCATGGCTTTTTCGGCACTTTGCTTAACTTTAACTTTCCTGCTACTTCTTCTATCCTATTTTTCATTCTTTGACACATATCATATCCCTCTACATATCTTCCTATATTCCTTGTCACTTCTGGCCACCAATAATTCTTAGTGACCAACTTTGTTATCTTCTATCTGCCTTCATGTCCTACCACTGGTATATCATGATGCAACTGGATTATTTCCATTCTTAACTCTCTATCTTTTGGCACATATATCTTTTTCTCTTTCAACACCAAATCTCCCTCTATCTGCTACTTATCTTCTTGTAATACCTTCACTTTTGCCTTCTTCATCTTCTCTACTACTCTAACTACTTTCTTATCCTTACTCCTAGTCTTTTTTATTTTTTCTACTATATCTACTTCAGGTTCTTCTATTACTACTTTTATTAGACTACAAATCCATTGTTCCTTAATTAAAGTCTGATTATCATTGTTATTCTCTATTTGTCAGGTGCAGTTCACACCGGGGTGGAAGTCCATGGAATGGACTCAGAAATGAGTGGACTTGTGGAATGATCTTGGCTTCAGCTTATGTGCTGTGCCATCTGTCTACCATGTGGTCACAACTTCAGATGATGGAAAGAAGTTTGAGATGGAAGTGAGTGCTGATTGGTATGTCACCGTTGAACACCAGAGATCAAGTTTAATAAGAGATTATCTTCATCGATTATCAGACTAGTGAATTACAATATAACTACTAGTCTTATATACAAACAGATAGTATAGGAGATGCTTGGGGTTTCAGTGGTGAAACCCCTATTACTCCAAGCAGAGATTTCAGTATTGAGACACTGACAAGAGTAACTCTGTCATAGAAGACCGAGTTAGATAGAAGTATTCCCGCTGTGAAAGACAGAATACCTGGATGATTGCAGCACCGCCATAAGACGTGTTGCGAGAAAGATGGCCACTGTGAAAGGCGGGCTTGTATGATTTGGAGGTGACTTCACCATAGGGATGTATTTCCAGACAGGTGGACTTGCATATGACACTATTTCTACTTTCCAGTCCAGTCTCCTACTAAGTCTGTCCACTTTCCCCATTTTTGTACCTGGTACATATTTTAAAGTGAAATCGAACCTCAACAGATATAAAGCCTAGCAAGCTTGTCTTCAGTTTAACTTCTATACTTTCATGAAATATTCTAAATTCTTATAGTCTGTCTAGACCTTGAACTTGAACTTTGTGCCCTTTAACAGATGCCTTCAGTTTTCCAACCCCCTTGCCACTACCAGTATTTCCTTATCATAAATCTCATAATTCCTCTCAGTTTTGTTCAAAGACTTTGAGAGAAATGTTACTGGCCTCCATTTACCATCTTCACACTCTATAGATAATACTCCTCCTATTACATCATCTAATGTGTCTACTTCCATCCTCATTTTTTTATCCAAATTTAGTGCCACTAACATCAGTTCTTTTGTAAATTTTTCTTTTAACTCCCTAAAGGCTTCTTCCTGCTTTTCCATCCACTCTCACTTCTGATCTTTTCTCACCATATTGTGTAAGGGTCTAGCTATAGATGCAAAGCACTGGATAAACTGGCAATAGTAATTTACCAGCCCCAAAAACTTTTAAACATCTCTGACACACTTCAGTGTTAGTCAATCTAAAACCCCTTTTACCTTCTCTTTCTCTATCTTAATCCCTTCTAGTCTAATTATTATGCCCAGAAATCCTACTTCTCTTACCTTCCACTTATACTTCTCCAGTTTTACATACAAATCATTTTCTTCTAACCTCTTTACTATCTCTGCTACCAATTCATCATGCCCTTTTTCATCTTCTGTTGCTACTATCACATCATCAATAAATACCACCACCTTTCCTATGTTTATTAAGTCTCTCAGTAACTCATTCATTATTGCTTGAAAGGTTGCTGGTGAATTAATCAACCCAAAAAACATTACTGTGGGTTCAAATGACCCCTCTGGAGTTGTAAATGCTGCCTTTCACTCATTCCCCTCCTTAATTCTCACATTATTGTACCTCCACCTCAAGTCTATCTTTGTAAATACTTTTCTAGTACCAATGTTCTCAATTACATCCAAAATGAGTGGTAGTGGATAGTTGTTTTTTACCATCCACTCATTAAAATACCAATAATCTTGTACCATCTGCTTCTTCCCATCTTTCTTTCCTACAAAGAACACTGGCACTGTCTGGGGCAATTTTGAGAGTCTAATATATCCCTTCCTCAATTGTTTCTTGATAAATTCTTGCACCTCCTCTCTTTTTTCTCTCGACAACAGATACACTTTCCTCTTCCTTGGTACAAATCTCTCCTTCATATCTATAGCATGATCCCAAATCTTTCTTGTAAGCATTCGTTCTGACTGTTTTTTGCCAAAGACCTTTATCTACTTATGGAACTTCTCTGGAACCCACTTCTTTGCTTTCTCTTCCAATCTTGCTGCCTCCTCTTCTTTATCCCAGATTTCCCACTTCTCTACTATTCTCCTTACTTTTATTGTCTTCTCCTTCTTCTGTTTTTTCTATTTTTGCTTCTTCTCCTTTTCCTTTTCTTCTCACTTCCTTTCTGCTTCCTCTTTTGTCTCTTTTTCTTTCTGTTTCTGCCACTCTATCTTTCCCTGCTTTGGTCTCCACTGCTTCCCACATTCTTTAGGACATCTTGTCATCTTAACTTCCCCTGTTCTTCAATCAATTTCAGAGTTGTGGCAAGCTAGTCATAGCATTCCCAAAATTACACTCCACTTTTGTCTCTCTATTACATTAATCTCCATTCTCTCTCTGTGCCCTTAATAGTAGATATTAACTTCTACTATATGTTCAATTGGTCCTTCCTTGTTAAAAGAACCATCCACATTTCTCATGTATATGGGTTTCTCCATCTTTTTCAATTTGAACCCTGTTTCCTCACAAATTCTGAACTCATAACCAATCCCATTATACCACTATCTAACAGTGCTTCCACTGTGATTTCTTCTTGTGTATCCACCCTTTCTAATCCTATCTTTACTGTCACTTCTCTTAAAAGATCCTCTTTATCCAGATTGCAACAAGATATATTATCTATTACTCTGCTGAGTATTGCAAATCTGTTATTGTTATTGAGATCTAATTGGGACCCATTAGATCTTCGTCCCCTTTTAAATTACTATTGTCCCCTTCAATTTCCATCCTCTGATTCATACCCATTCTCCTATTTCTACAGTATCTTGCTAAATATCCAAAACCCCTACAAGCATAACAATTTCTTTCTCTGTCAACATCCATGGCATATGGATTTCTTTGAACAAACCCTACCCTCTGTTGAGGATATACCATTACCACCTCTATCCTCTCCACTCTCTCCATTGGAGCAGGCCCTGTTGTTGCCTACTGAGAAGGCATTTCCTACCTCCTCTGCTATACTTGTGGTCATGGTATTACTTGTCTCTGTTCCTGCTGTCTGGAAGCTGGTCTCCTCTACTCTCATCATCTCTCAGTCTTTTCTCTTTTCTCTTACTCTCCCTCCAATTTCTGTCTAGGGCAATTGCTCTATCATACCACTGCTCAATTGAGTCTGGCTATCATTCTGCCTCCATTAATCTTCTTCTGATTATCCCATTCATTTATCTTTTGAACTCTTCTATCAATGGCCTTTCTTCATATCCACTTCCCCTTGTTGCCCTTCTAAACTCCTGCACAAATTTCTCCATTGTTTTGCCTTCTTGCTCCAACCTCCTTAACTCTGCTACCTTTACTGATTCCTCATCTTCTCCTCCAAACTTCTTTCTAATTCCAGCTAAAAATTCTTCTACTGTTTCATATTCCAATAGTCCTCCTTCCAAGTCTTCCAATACATTCTTCTTTCACATGTCTGCTGCTCCTCCCTGCACATATGACAACACCCACTTGATTTGTTTCTCTACTAGTGCTCCTCTCATTCTCATCTGTATATATAGTTTGCATACTGTGATAAATCTGGCCACTCTTCTGGAACTCCCATCAAACTCCTACAGCCTCACTACTTTGACCTGTATGTTGGATTGTAAAAGTGTTGCCACCCCTTCTACTTCTCCCAGGCCTGCTTGGGTGATTATTGCTTGGAGCACCACCAGCTGCTCCTGTTGTTGTTGAACCACCTGTTCCAAGTTGATATCATGCCAACTTATGGTATAAGATAGTGGTGGTGTTGCTGTAGATGATGGTGGTGATGACCAGTTATTAGAGAGTGCTGATCCTATGTTGAATTCACTCCCCAACTCATATTCTGATTCCAATGTTTTCCTCTGTATGTGCTAGTGGGCCTTCTTCTTATTCTACCTCACACTTCCTACTGACTACTACCTTCATAAAACTGTACACAATTTTGATCTAAGAAGGTCGTTCTACTCTAAACAAAGTCTGAAGAGTACCTGTTGTTTCTCTGCATGTACAGGCTACAAGGGAGCACTGCAACACAAAACTTCTACATGAAAAGTTGTCTAATACATCCACATATGGTGATACATCTACCTGCACCAGTAGGCTTTGGTACAACTAAATAACTAGAATTCCCTCTCCTAGTTGGTATACCCCTTAAGCCTAGGGTCTAGCTACTCTTCTTGACTAAAGGGCGGTGTTTCCCTTTTGGTCAAGGATAGTGAGAGAGTGAGTTAGAGAGGGTTCTGTGTTGGATGGTCTTAGGAAAGAGAATTAAGTTCTAATGTTACAAACTCAAGTCCTTAGCATTGGACAAGTAAATAAACCTTGTATTGGGTTAACACAAGAGAACTTGATAGAGAACTCTGTACAGAATCATCTACATTTTATACTAAACTACAATGGTCCATACTGTTACAAACTTAAGATCTTAGAGTGGGTCAAAAGAGTGAACCTTGTATTGGGTTAATACAAGAGAACTCAATAGAGAACTCTGTACAGGATTGTCTACCTTATATACAAATACCTAATAGTCCATGCAAGCTATTTCTAGCCTACCCTAAATGACCATGTGTATGCCTTAAGGTTAACATATGTATCACATATTATATGACCTCATCCTTCTAGAACCTTCTACATCCTTCCATGCATCATGTGACCTGTGACTGTGTTATTTGATGTGACCTGCTGTGTGACAGCATGATCTTGTCACTCTAATCCTAACTCTAGTTCTAAAAATAGAATAAAAGAAAATAAATCAAAAAGAAAATAAAAATGAGAAAAGAAAGTAGGAAAATGTTAAGTCCACTTTCTTCATTCTTAACACATACTACTACTTTTCTAGCCTACTCTAAAGACTATATGTTTGCCTCAAGGCCATCATATATAAGATATATTATTATAATGTCATTCTTCTAGAACTTTCTACATTCTTCTCTATAATCTTATGATTTGTGACTGTTACTGTTACCATGTCATCTGATGTGACTGATGTGTGACAGCATAATCATGATATTACTCTAACCCTAAGTTCTCAAAATAGAAAATAAAGGAAAAGAAAATAGAAATGAGAAAATAAAATAAAATATTTTAGAGTCTACTATCTTAAACTCTGACATGATCATCCCTTCTTTCTCTTGTACCACCAATCTTGTATGATAGCACCTGTAAGAGACTTAGGGAATAAATCATTTTCATTTTCTTCCAATATATATTCTCAACAAGACTTTCAATTACCAACTGTATTTTCAATGAATTGTATAGGGATGGACAGTTTATTTTCAGGACCTTCTCCTAACAACTATGATGAGGTAAGAGGCAGATCTTTCACTTCTAAATCACAGGTTCTAAAGATTCATCATTGTCTTCCACCAAATCTTCAGTTACATATCATGAAAGGATGAAGGACAACAATGCTATGGATATCGATAATATTTCTCCTGCCCTGTCATATAAAATGACCTAGGAGAAAGATATTTGTGTTAGCAAGGTGGCTAATACCAGAAACAACATAGATGCTATGATTTAGCAATGTGTTTCCAATATGAACACATACACGACTTCTATGTATGGTGATGACACAGTTATCAATGTCCATTTACTATACAACCCTAATGTATCAATGAAACATGAACTATGGGATGGGAGTTTTCACCCAATATCACTTCACAAATCCATGGAATATCTTGTCTCTAATGCCAAAAACATTAAGGACTCTCTTGTATTCATGGCTAAGTACATTGGGAATAAACAAATCAATCCAGTCAAATCCAATGAGTTAGAGGACTTCAAAGGTATCAGAGAGGCAATTTGGAGTTTTATTTCTTCAGTTTATCAATTTAAATAGGATTTATTAATAGCTGACAAGAACAATAAATCTCTTAGGCAAAAAATTTTGGACAAACTCACTCCCAGGATTATTCCACTAACAAATCGCAACAACAAGTCTGTGAATAAGCCTACCCCAGCAAGCATTAATAAAATACCACCCCCTATCCCAGCTAAATTGTAAAAGGAGATCAATCAGATCTCCAAATATTTTAAGAACAACAAACCTGTTGATGGTCCCAACAACACTAGCAAATCGTATGCACAGGCTTCAAAACAATTCAATGTGCAAACATCCAAACTAGCAAACAACACTACAAAGGTCATCAAAATCAAGGACATCTTTCCTACATTAAATACTCAAAAGGTTAATCAAATTCATAAAATTGTCTCTGGCTCTCCTAAGCCTAAACTGCATATCCAAATGACCACCAAAGGCCCATCTAGGAAGCAAGTCATTATTCCAATAAGTAGCAACAACATTAGCAAGTTCATGAAAAATAGCTCACTTCATGTAGCCAGTATCAATTGATTATTGAGAAATGCTAAATTGGAAGTTCTTGTTGACTTTATACAATCAGATGCATCAAGTGTCACAGTCATTACTAACAAAGTCACAGTTCAATCTAATCTTTACATCATTAAGAACTATATCAAGAAGATTGACAACATCAATACCATCAATATTGACATACCCTGTCTATCTCAATCAAAGTCCTATTTAAAAATTATAGGTCTTCCTCACTTTCCTCACAACAACTCAAATGAACATCTCACACCAAACAACATTGAAAACATGATAAAACAGAATCAAATTTTTGACAATGTTGTTCTTACATCGAAACTGCACATCATTAAGATTTCACCTAAGTCTGATATGTCAATCATTTGGATTGATATTTGGGATGCTCAGAGTGGCAGTAAGGCTAAGTATCTTATAAACAGGTGCTTTAACGTAGGGAGATTTATCATGACAATTCGAGAAGCCAATATAAATCTGGGAGTTCCTCTATACAAGAACTGCTGGTGATGGAGACATGCGACTTTGTCCTGCCATATCCAGTGATCCAAGTGCATCAAATATAATGGCCCTCACAAGACTGAGAACCACCATCAATTTGGGTGGTGTTGCAAAGCAAATGAGAAGATTAATCCCCCTCACCTTAAGACAAAAAAAGGCGAACTATGTCCACACATGTTTAAGTGCTCTAACTATCATGGAGATTATCAAGCAAACTCCAATCTATATTCATTCTGGAGGCATAGATTCCATTATAAGTGGTACATCAAGAAGTACAATGAGATCCATGAAAACAGGTCAACCTCTATTTGCTCAACTATGAATGATACTTTGTAATGAATTGTAATGTTCTCAAATTTTTCTCTCAGAATATTAGAAAGAACAAATTAATTATCGATACAATTCTAGAAACTCAGTTTTTATATGACATCATATTCATTCAAGAACCTCCCTGGTTTACCATTTGCTCTATTCCTAGTTCCAATAATTGCAAAGGAAAGCCACTTGTTGGTGTTTCTCATCACCCCAACCAGATTACTTTTGCCAGACCCCCATCCAATCAGTTAGATTATCCAAGAGTTATGACTTTCATTAACATTTGTATTTCACATTTATATTTTTCATTACAAAATGATGTTTTAAATCATAGAGACATTTCCTGTATTTCATTTTCAAACCAGGGTTCTATTTTCTTCATGATTAATGTATACTCTGACTCATCCTAATCAGCCTTAAAGTATCTAAAGGATACTGAGGTCAACATTCCTAATATCATAATCATAACAGGTGACTTCAACATCAGAGATAGTATCTGGGATCTCAATTTTCCATTTCATTTGTGTCATAGTAATTCACTTTTTGACATTGCAGACTCCTTTTCTTTAAATGTTTCTAAACCTATTGAAAATGTTTCTACTAGATACTCTGATAACAATAACAATGCTAACTCTGTTCTAGACTTAGTATTTCTTCATCCATCTTTTCCTAAATTCAACTGTCACATCATTCACCCTGATTGGAGGCTTTCCTCAGACCACACTTCAATTACTGTTGATATATTGATTTGTGAGGAAAGAATATCACACATGAGATGATTGCTAGTAAAAGGAAGCGATGAAGAAAAACAATTCATCAAAAGCATCATCCAAGTCATCAAAAACTTGAATACGTCCTATATTCATAATACTGATGCTCTCAAAGAGGTTGTTCAACTCCTCTCATCCAAAATTGAGGAATCATGGCAAAAGTATTCAAAACCAATAAAAATCACAAGACACTCCAAAGCATAGTGGAATAATGATTGTTGACTTTCACTTGACAGATATCAATGCTCTCGAAATATTGAAAACTAGCACAACTTCAAAAACACTGTTAAAAGAACAAAATACACTTTTTTTGATGATAAGATGCAAGAAATTGCAAATAAAAAGTGCAGTCCATGGGAACTTATGAGTTGGGTCAAGAAGCACAAGCTTCCTACAATTAAAGCTATCCAGTATGAAGGACGTCTGTGTATTGAGCTTAAAGATCTTTGGAAAGCTCTACACAATTCTTTTAATTCTGCTTAGATGTGTGAAGTCGATATTCATGTTCTAGATGAAATCCCTAGAAAACCAACAAAGAAATAGAATTTGTTTTCCAAGCAAGAACTAATCAACACACTTGAAAAGTGTAATAATTCATCTGTCCTAGACCCTGACAAATTAACTTGGAGTCATATCAAGTCCATTATGAGAGACAATGATTGTTTTCTCAAGTTTGTCAATATTGCCAATGTATGTATTGATTTGGAACATTGGCTGTCTCATTTCAAAATATCTACAATGATCATAATTCCCAAACCCAACAAGTCTGCTTATAATTCTCCCAAGTTGTATTGACTGATTGTACTTCTCAACACAATTGAAAAACTGTTCAAAAAAATGATTGGAGAACGACTACAATTTCATACCATCTCAAACAACTTCATTTATCAAAGTCAACTAGGTGATCTCAAACAGAGGTCTACCACAGATGCTGGTGTTATTCTCACTCACACTATTTGTTTAGAATGGGTTAAGAATCTTATCACAAGCACCCTTACATTCAACATCGCTCAATTTTTCCCTTCTTTAAACCATCAGCTCCTCTTTCTTATCCTTGACAAGGCAGGATTAGATCATAAAGTGTCCAATTTCTTTAAGAATTATCTAGTAGAAAGAAAAACTCAGTATTGTTGGAATGATTTTATTTCTCCTTCTTTTAACATTAATGTTGGTGTTGGACAAGGTTCTGCCCTATCATCTATACTTTCAGCTTTATATCTCTCTTCTGTCTTTCATTCTCTTGAAAAATATCTAAAAAACCTAAAAATTCCTATTTCTTTGATTTCTTTTGTAGACAATGGATTATTTGTTTCTCAGAACAAGTCCATTTTGCATTTGAAAATGAACCTCTTTTGTAGCTACAATGTCATGTCTTCTCTTCTTTCAAAATTTAGTCTCATTATTGAGCATGGTAAAACTGATATTTTCCATTTCTCTAAAGCTCATGGAGCATTCAACCTCCCTTCACTCAACCTATCTTCTATCGGAGGTCCTTTGCTCCTTCCCAAAGATACCTGGAGATATCTGGGCTTCATTTTTGACCATAAGCTCATATTCAGAAATCATATGGATTTTTACTCCAACAAAGTGATTTATATATGAAGTTGCTCAGTAATTCTACCAGAGGCATCAACCTTCTACAAAAACAACAACTCTACAGATGTTGTGCATTACTCATTGCACTTTATAGATTTCCATTGTAGTACTATAACAAAGCACCCATGTATTACCACCTCAATATCTTAAGAAAAATACAACAAAGAGCTACTCTATAGATCATGGAAGTCTTCTGAATATCTCCCACTCTCAGAGTTGAAGCCATCATGGGACTTGTTTCTATTCATCTCTACCTTAGGAAACTATTTGGAAGATTCCTATTATGACAGTCTTTCCTTCCATTGAATTATATTATCCATAGTATCCTCAGTTCCAATGGGTTGCAAGAACACAAATGTCATTTTGCATCCATTGACCACCTCATGGCTAAGCAGAGAATGAAGCTAAAGTTGCCTCTTATCGATGCAGATGATAAATGTAACAAATTTTTCCCATCTTTTTCTTTTTTTATTGATGAGTTCAAACCTGGAAAGTATATCATTGATATTTTTTCAGACCATTATTCTTTTCATCCTTGCATTTCAAATATCAAAAAGCACATAAAAAACTTGGAAGAAACCACTATCAGGGCCTCGTCTGATCTCTTCTCATCTATTGTTGTATCAGATGCTAGCATCAAGAATCAGGTTGCTACATTTATCTCACACATCCACTTCTTCAACAAACCCATTGTCAAAACTTTACATAGGGCCACTAATATTACCACTGCTGAGGCTGAGCTCTTCACAATTAGATGTGATATTAATCAAGCTGTTACTGACCCCAGTGTAAAGTATATTGTAGTCATTACTGACTCTTTCCATATCACAAGAAAGATATTCAACTCTTCCACTCATCTGTACCAAATACATTTTGTGGCAATCTCCTTAGATCTCAGAGAATTCTTTTCCAAGGATACTCTGAATCGTATCAAATTTTAGAACTGCTCCAGTAAACAGCAATGGGTACTTCATCAGATGGTCGATAAAGAGACCAAGAACTTGGTATTTATCCCGTCATTTCCATGCAAATCTTCTTGGGATTTTTGCAAAAAGTCTAAGTGCAATTCAATTCTTTTGTAGTGGAAGATGACTTTCCAAGCATCTGATTCAAGAGAGAGAAACTTTCTTGACCTTCTAGGTGATGACTTATATCCTATCAAACTATTATACTCCAAAGATAGTCTGTGGCTATTGTAGTTTGGTTATTCAAACTCACTTTGCATGCAAGCTATAAGAGCTATTACCAATCATACTCCTATAAGTGAATATTGACTAAGGTTCTTCTCTAAGGAGAGCTTTACATGTCCATGTGGTACATACCCTATCAAGACAAGACAACACATACTTTACAAATGTTGAAGGTTCAATAATTATTGGAATCCAAGAAGAGATATGTTATCCCATTTTTCACTCTTCCTACAATTTAACTCAAGTGTTTTTGCATTCATGTAAACACTTATATTCTCCCCTTTCTATGTTACTTTTATTTCTTTTCTCATGTTGTATCTATATGAATGTATGTAGTTATGAAGTAGCTACCATGGTCTGCCCTCATACTCCATATAATAAATTGTTGATTTAAAAAAAAAAACTCTGACATGATAGACTGGGTTTTATTTATTTTCTTTCTCTTTTATTTATTTTATTTTATTTTATTTTTTGGTTCTACTTTTCTTTTCTTTATTTTAGACTTAAGCAAAGAGTATGATGTGACATTACATATGATAGTCACAAAGCATAACAAAGGCATAACATCTGTTATAGATGGTTATATATGTCACTGTCACAGGTCACAATCATATGATACAGAAAAGTATATAGAAAATTTTGGAACAGATAATATTATATAATATAGAATTTAGGGTAGGTTAGTTCTAGTATGTACATAGACTACGGTCTATAGTATATAAGATAGATTAGTTTGTACTTGGAACTTTATTGAGTTCTCTTATGTTACTTAATACAAGAGTTGTTTTTTGTTTTCACTCTAGGACTTAAGTTATAATACAAAGACTTGGTGTTTAAAAAACAACTAGCAAGAAAATTAGTAAACTAAAATGTGGATTTATAGATGTCATACATTATATACTATAATGACTTTTATATATATATAACTCATAACATTTAGGATAGACTATATAAAGTATGAAAAAAACTTAATGAGTTAGACTTTGGAACAGAGTTAGAAGAGAGT
>Ga0157364_1004366_pt1 | contig 14097 bp, 8 predicted proteins | sample AttsexASBM2_FD_111476 | JGI IMG/M metagenome (GOLD analysis project Ga0157364, IMG submission 111476) | Fungus gardens microbial communities from leaf cutter ant in Ribeirão Preto, State of São Paulo, Brazil - Atta sexdens ASBM2 | ecosystem: Host-associated > Fungi > Mycelium > Unclassified ... | reverse complement strand
TGCAGCACCACCATAAGACATGTTGTGAGAAAGGTGGCCGCCGTGGAAGGCGGGCTTGTAGGGTTCAGAGGTGGCATCACCGCGGGGATGTAGTTTTCCGGACAGGTGGACTTGTATATGACAACAAACACCTTTGTAACTTCATTTCAGAATTCTGTGTTTTGTTCTCCTCTGGATCAAAGGGTTTGATAGTGTGATAGTAGTTTGAACAATGTTGTCTGTGTGGAAGAATGAACAAATTTTATATATTGTTCTAGGTTGTTGATCTCATCATGTATAAAACTTATCTTGGATGAATTGGTTATCTTGGATGTAGTAGTTATTGTCTCATATAGTTTGAATAATACCATTTCTTCATCTACCACTTCTTGGTTTCTTGATTCTCTCCTTTGTTCTTTATCTCTGTATAAGTCTTATATTTCCTTGATATTATCATTCACATATTTGTTTCCTTTTACTTTGTATGCATCCAATTTACCTGCCAGCATTTGTTGAATTTGATATGTCCTATTCTCCATATTGCATTTGATCAGAGTTTGCAAGTCTTCTGATATTCAGAGAATATTTGTTGTATTCATTATTTGATTATTGGTGCTGACTTTCAGAATTGTCCCCTCTATTTCTATAATTGTTGTGTTCACTTCTTTGGCTATCTTTATTATATTCTATACTTACTTTTGTATATCTATCATTGCTTCCATCCCTTTTATTGTCTTGTGGTATAAGTTAGTCCAATTGCCATATTCTTTCTTGAATATCCTAGCTTCATCTGTATTGTTAAGTTGTCTGGAAATATAGGGATTTGGGGAAGTTGGTGTAGTCATGAAGCTGTTTTTGAGTTAAGAAGTCATTGCATTATTGAGTGTTGTTATGAACTGTTGAAATGGGATTTTACCCCCCTTCTTTATAGGTTTCAATTCAAAATCCTCATCCAATAGTCTTCAATCGCCCCTTTTGCATAAGGCAATCCTGATTTTGTAATCTATTAGTTATGTTCACTCTTATAACCCTTCCAATGCACCAGATACTGTGTTTCTTTGTCTTGTTTTCTATACTTCTGTACTTCTTTGACTTTGTATTCCTCTTCTTCATTAATAATTATTGGTGAAGGTACTAGTTCTATGTGTTGTCCTTTGAACTGTGGTTCTTTGTATCTTGTCAGCAGGTCTTTGTTGAACATGTTGTGCATTATCCATTCTTCAAAAAGTTCCAGTTGAAATACTCCTTAACCAATATTCTTTGAGATTCTAAAGGGTCCATATCTTTTTTGGTCCAACTTTTTTGAGGGTCTATTTGAATGGATATTTTTGTTTTCCAGCCACACATTGTCTCCAACCTTCAATCCTTGAGAATTCCTATATTTCTTGTCAAGATACTTCTTCATATTCTTCTAAGCTACTTTCATTGACTTTGTGGTCTCTTTCCAACTTCTTTGTAATCTTGTAAGGAATTTTTCTAATTTTGGAAACTCTATTTGTACCACAAGGTTACCTTTCTATGGATATCTTCCAAAATTGAGTTCAAATGGAGTTTGGCCTGTTGCTGTATGTTTCTTGTCATTATATTGGAATTCTGCAGCTGCTAGCTATTCTGTCTAATCATCTTGTTGGTAGTTGACATAGTATCATAGAAACATCCCCACTTGTTTATTAATTCTCTTTATTTGCTTATCTGTTTAAGAATAATATGTTGTTGACAACTATCTTGTAGTTCTTAGTACTTTCATCAATTCTTTCATGAACTTTGATGCAAATTATGGTTCTCTATTGCTCAAAATCTTCTTTGGTATTCCATATAATTTCCAAATTTTGTCTTGATAGATCTTTGTGATTTCTTCCAAAGATATACTTGTTGTTATTGTCCTTAGTCTGATTATTGTTGTAAATTGACTTACTATAACCACTATAGCATATTTTCTGTTTGACTTCGGTAATGGTCTAATGATATCAATGCTAATCTCTTGTCAAGGTTCCTGTGGTACTGCCAGTGGATGTAATTCTCCTACCTTTTTCTGATGTTGTACTTTATTCTGTTGACACTTGAAGCATCCTTGGACATAGTTTTTTATGTCCTCCTTGATTCCTGGCCATCAATAATTCCATTTGATCAGCTCTAACATCCTTGTTTGTTCAATCTCCTTCATCATAGTATTCTTATAATATCTATTCCTGAATTTTCTTGTTGTTAGGAATATAGATTTGTTTATCTATGTAGACAATCCCATCAGTTTCCCAAGCCAGTCTATATTCTTTCTGTAATTTCTATACTACTTCTTTTTCTTTGGTTCTATTCTGTTGTATCTCCTTCATTAGGTTTGTCTTCTCTAGTTTGCTGTTTCATTTCAACATTGTTATTTCTGCTATAGTTTTCCTTTTCCATAATTTTTCCTTGAGTAACTGTATATTCTTGTTGTTCTCTTGCAAATTTACTTGATCCTTTCTTGAGAGAATATCTGCTTTTGCATTTGTTTTCTCTGGTATGTGTCATAATATAAAGTCATAGTTCTGTAATTTGAAACATCATCTTGCCTGTCATCTATTTAGTTCCTGTGGATCTCTGAAGTATTTGAGATTTTCATGATCTGTTCAGACTTAAAACTTTTCTGTGGTATCCATTAAGTATCATCTCTACTTGGTTAAAGCTTCTACAATTACCAGTAGTTCTTTATTGTATATCTCATAGTTTCTTTCCACTGGTTGCATTGTCCTTGATAAAAATACTATCTGTTTCCATTTTCCTTCTTATTCTTGCAATAATACTCCTCCTATAGCATGTCCTGAGACATCTGTTTCAACTCTAAGTTTTCCTTCTCTCTTTGGAAGAGAGAGTATACCAGTTAGCTTGTTATTTTCTCTTTCAATTTTTTGAATGCTCTTTAGTATTTCTCTGTCCATAACCATTCTTTTTTTTCTTTCAGCTCATTTAAGGGTTTTGCTGTATAGCTAAAACCTTGAATGAACCTTCTGTAGAAATTTGCAAATCCTAGGAAAATTTCTACTTGATTTTTGTTGATGTTTTTTATTCCTTGACCACTTTTATTTTGTCTTGTTCTATTTTAACTTGTTCTCTTCCAACAATTACTCCTAGTATTAGAATTTCTTTTATATTGAAGTCATATTTTGACTGTTTGAGGCACAAGTTATGCTTTTCTGCGATATTCAAGAATTGGATTGTTCTTTCTTCTAGTTCTTCTATCATCTTGGCTGGTATCACAAAATTATCTATATAGTTTGCCAATATCCCCTGATGGAGTAGTTCTCAGAATATACTGTTTATCATTCTTTAGAACATCTCTAGTGAGTTGCATAGTTCAAAATACATAACTTAAGGTTCAAATAATCCTTTGTTTGTCAGGAAAGCTACTTTCCATTTGTCATCTTCTTTTATCTGTACATTGTTATATCTCCAGATGAGATCAAGTTTGTTGAAATATTTTGCCTTCTTTAACTTGTTAATAATCTCTCCTATTAATGGCAGTGGTGTCTTGTTTTTGATGGTGACTTGATTGAGCTTCCTATAATCCTGAACTAGTTGCAATGAACCATTCTTCTTGGGAATGTAAAAGTATGGTGGTGTATATCTTGACTTTGATTCTACAATTAATCTAGCTTTTAGTTGTTTGTCCAACTATTGATTTAGTGTCTCTTCTTTTTTTAGCATCATCACATATGCTTTTGCATTTAACTATTTTGGAGCTTCTTCCATCAGATTTATCTCATAATCCCATTCTCATTGTTCTGGTAGTTTCTCAAATTTCTTCTTGTTAAATAAATGAGTGAATGGTCGAATATACTCCAGTAAATTCTCTGGGTTTGTCATATCAGATTTCTTTCTGATTTTGTCATTGTCCTGTTCCTTGGTTTCTGTTGCCTATATCCTTTTAGTTTTAAATTCAATGTCTTGATGCTTCATCTTATAGCTTTCTGAACATCTTGTAAACTTTATTGTTCCATTTTTCCAATTGACTTCTGGATTATGCTTGACTAGCCAGTCATGTCCCAAGAACATATCCATTCTGTTTAAATTCATTACTGCAGCTTCCAGCTGTTTCTTATATCTTATTATAAGATAATAAAGTCTGGACAGACTTTGGTAGGACAGATATAGATAGTAGTATTATTATTAGTCTACAATGGGGGAAGGGCACATGACTAGGAAGTCACATGACATTATGTCATATAGGACCTAGAGGAGTCTAGAGGAGTCTATAGAGCTAGAAGAGTCTACAAGCCTAGACAATAATGTTAGAGAGCATGTATACTATATTGCTACCACATGGTCAACACGTGGATGTTAGGGTAGGATGCACAGTTGCTGCACAGTCAACACAAGGTAGACATATGGCCTTTAGGGCAGGAGGCATAGTAGGAACATTGTTGTAGTATGGACCACTAGTAAGAGTATATATAAGGTAGTAATATAGCAGAGACTTCTTGTCGAGTTCTCTTGTGATTCCCACTTGATATCCTACTGAGAAATTTACTGCCTTGTGTGATTATTGGTCTTTGTGACTAGTAGTTACCACAACATGTCTGTTGATTTTAATTTCTAGAGGCACCATCTTGGTTATCTCTCTGTTCTTTGTTCCATCTACATTAAACATTTCAAATTAGAAGTTGATTGATTTTGTTTGGATCTTCTTGTTCTTCACCAGTTGCTTGTTGATTCTTATATGAGTGCATCTAGAATCTACCAGTGCTTTAACTTTGAGATTTTTGCCATTCTTTGTCTTCACATTTGCTTGTACATTTAATTCTCTTTCAACATTACTCTGTCAATTTGGAATAACATATTTATTTTGAGAATTTACAAGGGAGATTTCTTATACCATGCCTACTCAAGATCTTCTCCAAAATCTTGTTTCTTTTTTTTCTTGTTGTTGTCTTCATCATCTGATTCCTCTTGAATCTTTCATTTTTTCATTCCTTGGCAATATGCCCTTCTTTGTTACATTTAAAACACTTTCTCATCTTCTTTTTTTTCTTCTTCCAACATTCTTTGGCCATATGCTTATATTTGTTACAATTGAAATACTTTGACTTTGCATCTTTAAAGTTGTCATTGCTCTTTCCAATGTTCATGTGCTGTCCTTGCCCACCATATGTTGTTCCTGTTTCTGTCTTGTAGTCTTAATGTTCTTCTATAGATTTATATCCTTATCCAACTGAGGTGATTACTACCTTCCACTCCTTAAGTGTCTCTGGTGCTGCAATGTGTAGGTATCCTAGTATTGTCTTGATTATATCTTGCCATGTATTTTTCTTCAATAAAAAGATAGCATGTAGCTTATTTGTATTTATCTTCATGGCTAATACTTTGAACTCGATCATAAAGTCTACCATATTCTTCTTTCCTTGTTTAAAGAATTCTATCCTCTATTTGGCATCTGTTGCCTTCATCTTGTCACTGAACATGGTCTTGATTTCTTTAACAAAATTGTCCTAATCTTGGGTTTCTAGTTCTTTGTCCAATTCATTTAGCTTCTTCTGAGCATAGATACCTACTATACCTTCTCTGAAGTGGGCCAAGATTGCCATAATTCTGTTGTTCTTGAGGAATAATCAGATTTCTCTCCACCAGTCTTCAAATTTCATTCTGTCCCCATCAAACTATTCTGAATCTAGGACCATACTTTTCAGCATAACAGCCTGTCTATTATTGTTCATTGTTTTTGGTACTGGTGCTACAGACATTTCTTTGTCTAATCATTTGTTTTTTTCTTCTGAGGCTTCATTTGTGATTTACAAAGATTCAAGTCTTTCTGACAGTGCCTTAATATTGTTTGTTTATCTTGAACTCATCTTAGTTCTTCTTGTGGTCTATACCATACATGTTTTGTTTATTGTCTGGCAGTAACTTTGCCTAATTCATCTATAGACTAACCACTATATACCTCTTCTTTTGCAAGGTGAGCTTGACCAACATTTTACCATTTGGTAAAACATAAGGATACAGAAAAGTATCTACACTATATATACTATATTACTATGTTACTATAAGACAAAGGTTCATAATACATGAGGCAGTTGAGTCATACAACATGGGGTTAAAGTAAGGATATAGCACTTACTATATAAGACACTGACTGAGACTTCTTTGGCACAGCTAATTGTGTTGTTATTACCCTTTGACTCTAATCCATTCTGCATCCATGAGGTATTAATCATAATAGTAATATCCAAAACAACTTCATGGATATCTCTCTCTTGATATCTGAGAATTACCAGTAATCAAAGTAACTCATTTAGCAGTTACATTATAGATAGCTATCCTAAATATACTAACTAGTATATAACTAGTAGTTTATACTATAACAGTGATCTTGAAAATCAACTAAAACTAGCACTCTTCTTCTAGTGTTAGCAACAATATATCTTGCCATCTTCTGGTGGTTTTCTATTCTCTAAGTTCCCAATCCCCAACCCAAAATATATGACTTATAGAAGTGTAGTATATAAGCTGAAGCCAAAGATTATTCTACTCTGTCTTTTATGTTTTTGGATAATGCAAAACTACTTATTTCTAAACTTCTGAGATATCTCTTTTGAATCTCAGATAACAAGATGTAAACTATGTCTAATACTTGGGAGAATAAGCAAGAGAGAAGAAAATAGCTGGAAGCAAAGTTTTGGATGTATCTAAAAAATCACTTTTTATTGTATATTCTTTTACTAATAATATAGTAAACTTATTATTATCATTATTTACATGAGACTTGGTAGTAGACCATAGTATCTACAATGTAAATACTTAAATAGCAAGAGAGGAAGAAAAGAAAGAGAGAAAAAGAGAGAAAGAAAGAAGAAATCTAAGTGATACTATTTTACATTAGGTAAAACAAAACAGTAATACCATTATTAGGTGATTCCTTCATGAAAGAAAAATATCCTCAGGTCAAATTCCAAGAACACAGCAAAGTTCTTCAATAACTTCTTATTGGGATTCCAAAACTTGTTATTTCTTCTGCAATCATGAAAGATATATCATCTTGATTTGATTGGATAGTTTCTGCACAAATATTTGAATAATTCTCTTGGAAAGAATCTGAGGCAGTATTCTTTTATAGGAGCATGGTTTGTAATAGCTCCAGTTACTTGCACACACAAAGTATTAGAGTGTTCAAAATGATTAAGCTATGTGCCATCTTTTGTATAAGTGGGCTTAATAGGTAGGAAGTCATTATCAATTAATTCTAGGAAGTTATTTTTCTTGTAGTCCAATGCTTGAAATGTCATTTGCCAATTGTGGAGAATTGAATCAAATTCTTCTCTCTTATTAAAATCCTATAATACTTTACATAAGAAAATATAGTCAATATGAAACTATTTTGTCTCTTTGTTTACTGCCAAGTGAGGGTGCTATAGTGAGGGTGCTATTTTATACTGTTAGGGCAATTCCAAAAAGTAATAGTATTGCTAGCATTCTTGTTAAAGAACATTCTGAGATCTTAAGCAATAGCAATGGTTTATAATTGGTAGAGATGGAAGAACAAATCAAAAATTTGTCTTGCAGTGTGTATGGTATTAGTAATAACAATGATTTTTTCAGTATTAGGGACTTGAACAGCTTGATTAATGCCACATCTGATAGAAAATGATTTCACCTTAGTGGAAGTAATGTTTATAGTACAATGGATAGTTTTGGCTATAATATTTTGACCTTAATGAGTGTATGATATTAGAGTTATGACTTTGTTTTTGATACTGGCATCTGAAATAACTAGGACAATGTTAGGGTTGGATAAAGAGTTGTCAAAGATTTTGTTCAGAAGATATAAAAGAGTATTCTTGACTTTAGTATTTTTTCAGTTCACTGTGTAGAAAGAGTAACCAGTAGAGAGCTCTTTATAAAGTTTATCAAAAGTGGGAAAGACTTTGTTAAGTCAGTTATTGGAGTTAACAATTGAACTCTTGATTTTATATTATTGTTTATCTGTCATTTTGCTTAAAGATAAATGGTGAGATTTGGCCTTCTTTGATTAATAACTATCCATAAGTAAGTTGAGGGCATGTTGCTTGAGTAGAGATGCTATTTGCAAATAATGTCTTTTACTGATCTTATTAAGATGAAGATAAATAGAAATGAGGCTAGCAATGGCTTTAAATTTCTACAACAGTGAGATATGAAAAGTGTCTGTAATCTATAGGATTACTCTATATTGTATCTTTTTTAGCTCTTTAAACAGATAGAAAAGTGGTACCTCTTTGTAGTACCATAGTTGGAAGCTATAGAGTATGATAGGCATGATACATATTCTGTAAAGAAGTTGTTTGTGAGAGGGCAACAACTCTCTGGTGAAATTACCCAATATCTTCATGCTCTTAATAGTGAACAGAGATTTTTTGGAATAAAAATGGATGTAGTGATGGAAAGAAAGCTTTCTATCAAAAATGAAACCAAGATATCTCCAATTATCCTTTGATTGTAGTAGAGATCCTCCTAATAGTTCTAAATCCAACAAAAGGGAGTTATAATTCTTTGTTGCCTTAGAAAAATGGAAGACCTTCAATTTATTATGTTCAATCACAAGTCCAAACTGTTTGAAAAGAGAGAAAATAATACTATAACTACAAAACAAATTGGTATTTGATTTTTCAGAAGATTTCTTCTGAGGAATGAAAAAACCATTATCAACAAATGATAGAGTAGAAACAGAAATGTTTGATAAGAGATTGTGTTCTTTTTTTGAAAATATGGAAGATTAGAGCAATATATAAAGTAGATAAAATAGGGAAAAGAGCTGATATTTGACTGACATTCATGTCAGTTTTAAAAGATGAAGAAAAAAAGTTGTTCCAGACATATTGAGTCTTCCTATTGATTGAATAATTAGAAAAGGATGAAGAAATTCTAGAATCAAATTCAGTTTTGTCAAAAATTATTAGTAGAAGTTGATGATCGAGTAAAGGAAAAAATTGAGCAATATCAAAAGCAAGAGTACTTGTATGGAGTCCTTTAACCTACCTAATATAAATAAGATAGGTCAAATATAAACCTATGTTTATGGTAAAATGTTGCTTTGAACCTTCTAGTTGATTTGGATAAATGAAGTTATTGATAATTGAGTGAATTTGAATTCTCTTACTAGTAACTTTCTCAATAAGTTTTCTGAGCATATTAAGAAGGGTAATAGGACAAAACATCTTTGAAGAGTCATATACCAGTTTGTTTAGTTTGAGAATGATGATTGATATTGAATTCTTGAAATGTAAAGGCCAAAATTCAAGATCAATACAAGTATTTGTGATATTAATAAAATTAGTAATACATTTATCATCAGTTACAAGAACTTTAAAATGATGTTATGAAATATGATTAAGATCTAGTATAGATAAACTACTGTAGTTTTTTATAGCATAAATAAATTCTACTTTAGAAAAAGTTAGCTACTTGGATTGAGATTTCAAGAGCATTTTATCTAATAACTATACATTGACATTTTAATTTTGAGCTAAGTTAAAAGTTTGGTAAAAGACTTACCAAAGATCATCAAGTTCAATGTAGGGATATTTATTTAATTGAATGGCTTCCATAGCTAGTAGCTTGTATTTTTTGATCTAGTTCATCAAATCTTATGATATTTTGTTTTTTGATATAATTTCTTGAATTTTGTCATTAAAAAAAGAGTATTTTGTTTTTTTTGACTGTTCTCTTGAATTTCTTCCAGTTCAGAATTAACTTGAATATTCTATATATATTTAAGTCTCTATTATACTTCTTGTTCTATCATACTTTAGAATATTTAGTAATCTTAACATATTTGGAATATTTATTCCAAAGATTGTATTAGACATACAAAGCCTGGACACTAGCTTCTTTATTTAATATTTCACTAATATTTCTTTTTCATTTTAAACTTGGGGTTAGGGTTAGAGGTAACATCATGATTACCTTGTCACACATCAGTCACATCAGATGACATGGTAATGGTCACAGGTCATGAGATCATAGAGAAGGACATAGAAAATTCTGGAAGGATGATGTCATAACAATATAGCTTATATATTGGCCTTGAGATAAACACATAGTTTTTAGGATAGGCTAGAGAAGTAGTAGCACAGACTATCATTATTTAGTATATAAGATAGATATTTCTATACAGAGTTCTTTATTGAGTTCTCTTGTGTAGCCTTATACAAGATTCTGCTTATTGACCAATCCTAAGGTCTTTAAGTTATAACAGATTGTTTGAAATAAATGCAAATTCTTGTACTCTTTTTTCAAGTGATTCACTATCAGAGATGTCAGTGATGTTAATGTTACCAATTTCATTCTTAAGTTCACTGACAAAGCTTTCTTTTTCCTTACTATTTTTGATAATAGTTCAACATTTATCTCAGATGAATTCTTTATTGATAATAATATCTACCATTAAAAGAGCATAATCTGATGGACTTCATAGATCAGGTAAAATAGAATGATTGTTAAATTCTTCAGAATTGACTTAAAGAAACATTAGATCAATAATAGAATTTGCTTCATTAGAGTTGTTAGCATAGCAAGTAGAGACTTGATTAATAAGCATAGACAACTTTAGATCAATTGAATCTGCTACTTTCCTAAGGGTATCAGCATAAGTTGAGTGATGAGAATATAATAGATTCCAACTATTATCCTTGATGTTAAAGCACTCTATCATAATAAGAACATTATTTAGGTTTACCTTAATATTTTCTAGATATTTTAAGGTAGTTTGCTAATCATTAGAGTAAATATTGATAATGAAACAAATAATATCCTGATCAAAGAAAGAGAGATGAGATTAATATTTCTATGATTGATAATGTCTCTTTTAAGTGAGAAGTGTAATTGAGGGAGTTTGGTATTGATATATATAATGACTCTTGAGTAATCATTGTTATTAGCTAGTTGTCTTAAGAATATAATCCATAAATGATGATGAGGAGCACCAATGATTGATTTACCTTACTCAGAAGATAAGCTAGAAATAGACTGGATTATAGACCATGGAGATTCTTAGATGAAAATGATATTGAAAATTGTGTTGTTTTCTAAGATGAGATCTAAGAGAAGACAGTTCTTGCAAATGTTCTGTAAAAAAATTTTAGGTGCCATAAGATTATTGTTACTATCCACCTATACTTGAGCAAATTGAATTAGCTCTGATTTTCTCAGAGCTCCTGAGACTTCTTATTGTGCCAATTATAGTTGAATCTGTATTTCCAGAAGAAACAGTTGTAGCTGCCTACTTAGTGATATCAGGCACAGTTCATACCAGAAGGTGAAAGTCTACAGGATTAGCTCAGTGATGTATAGAGTGTATAAATTCTGTGCTTGGTGGTACAAACTTGTGGAATGATCTTGGCTTCAGCTTATATACTATGCTATCTGTCTGCCATATAGTCACAACTTTAGATGAATGAATGAAGTCTAAGGTGAAAGTGAGTACTGATTGGTATGTTGCCATTAAATACTAGAGATTGAGTTTAATAGGAATTATATTCATCAATTATCAGACTAGCAAATTATAGTATAACTACTAGTTTTGTATATAAGTAGGTGATATAGGTAATGCTTGGGGTTTTAGTGGTAAAACACTGACAGTAGTAAGGTAGGAGGACTTTATTATGAAAGACCAAGTTAGATAAGAGTATTCTTATCATGGAAGACTGGATATCTGGATTGTTGCATCACCTTTATGGAGATATGTTGTAAAAAAATGACCATTATGAAAGATAGGCTTGTATTATGAATATTAAGAGAGAAGTGTCACTGTAGGAATGTATTTTCCAAATAGATGGACTTGGCATATGACAGGTAATCATCTTTGTGATTAACACATTTGAAGAAGTGCAAACAAGGTTCATTTTTTGAGGTTTCAAGTCATAGGGGTTTGTCTTGAAGTTGGCTTTACAACATCAAGCTATATTTCTATAGTTTTCAATTTTATGTAATCCATTACATTTTGGGCATTTTTCACTATGCATATAGCATGCAAAGTAGTATGTTCCCACTTCCAGCAATTCTTGCAATGGAAGACTCCAGGATTCATATTGGTCTTATAAATTGTAATAATATAGCTCCTAATATTAAAGCACTTGTTAATTAGCATTTTAGTATTCAAACTACTTTGGGAGTTCCAAATATCAATTCAAATAACTACTATATTGGGTTTTGGTGATACTTTGATGATATATAGTCTAGAAGCAAGCACTATATCATTGAATATATATATCAATTTAATAATGCTTTCAATGATGTCTAAAGAGATAGAAAGATTGGTATTCTTGATGAAATATGAAATACTAGAAACTTGAAGATAGAATTTTGACTAGGGGAGCCTAGAACTCATGATATTGCTGTGATTAATATCATTTAAGTCCTCCATATATTTTTTTAATTATGTTCAAGTTGTATGTGGCAGCTACTTTATTGAAGGTTATAATCAGCCCTTTGTTGTCAGATCAAATGAAATCCATGGAGATATCAAATTTAACTCTCTTTAAAAATTTGTTGATGTTTCAGATATGTACATTGGCTTTTACTATAACTCTGTCAGTATTGTTAGATCTCATAGGAATAATGACTTGTTTTTTTGATAGCCTCTTGGTAGTCATATTAAGTTTGGGTCTGGATTTTTGGCTTAACTTATTCATAATCTTGTGAATTTCAGAGATTCTATTAGAGAAAAGCTTCAGAAAAATGTTCTTGATTTTAATAATATTGTTGATATCACTTTTGGAAGCCCAGATATAGGATAGTTTCTTTGGCTGTAAATTAGATGAAGAAGTTTGGTTTTTTTTGAAATATTTGGATTTTATCAAGACCTTCTTGCTTAGTCTAGGAGAAATTAAAGAGAGAATTTTAAAAACATTGGTCTACTTTCTCTTTAACAGAATGTTTATATTAGGTACCTTAAACAATTTAGGAGATAGTTTATTAAACTATACATTACCTAAATAATTTTTGATCTTTGATCTTTGTTGGTAGTTAGTTTATTCCAGCCTATCTCATAAATTGCTAACAAATATTTCTAAGCAGCAAAGCCAAATTTGGCAATTTGAAAAATATCTTCTTATGTTTTTTCTCTACTCTGGATTGTTTGATAAATATAGCAATTTTAAGTAATGAACAAGAGATATTTTTTCATTTAGAAGAGAAAGATTGAACAAAAGCTGCCATTCCACAACTGTGGGTCCACAGGTTGATTGACTGTATAAGAGACAATGAATGGCTTTAAGCTTTGAGAATCAGATAGGTTATTGTTTTCATGTGTTGGTAGTTATATTTGTATAAGGATTATGTATGTTTCTACTACTAAGCTTTGTATTTATAGTATTACTCATTCTCTCCTCTACTAAAGCATAGAAAAGGGATTGAGGTTGAAAGATTTCTTTATCTATTTGTTCAGCCTATGTATTGGAGTTCAACTGGGCTTGAATTTTCTCCATATAGTCCATATATGATGTATTAGAGTGGACAGATAATTTCCTAGAGGCATTGGTGCTTGAATAGACAGAATAATCTCTAATCTTGTTCATTTCAATATTCATGAATAAGTCTGAGGTTTAGAGATGGAATGATTCAGTATATTTGCTAATTCTCTTCTAAATTCTATTATATAAGATGGTGGTAAGAGAGAAAGAGAAATCATGAGTAAACTTATTATTCAATAATTAGAGTATATACTACTTTTCTCTTTTTCTCTTTTATTTTTTCATTTTCTTTATTTTATAATTTAAATTTCTCTTTTTCTCTTTGATAGACTTAGATAAAAGATATAGTATAACATTATATATGTCAATTACAAATGTCATAAAACATGATGGAAGTATATTCTTTACATCTATGTTATAGTTGTTATTATTACATATCATGTAACCTAATAGAATATTGTGTAATCTTCTAGAAAATTTTAGTTATTACTTTAAAGTAAGTTAGTATATATCAATCAACAAGCTAAATGTTATGATTCAATGCTCAAAGGGTTAAGCAAAGAACTAACTCTTGTATTGAGTAATACAAGAGAACTCGATAGAGTTCCAAGTACAGAGTAGTCTACCTTATATACTAATCCCCATGGTCTATGCTAACTACTGTGCACCCTACCCTAAATGACCATGAGTAATACATGAG
>Ga0157364_1004365_pt1 | contig 14097 bp, 8 predicted proteins | sample AttsexASBM2_FD_111476 | JGI IMG/M metagenome (GOLD analysis project Ga0157364, IMG submission 111476) | Fungus gardens microbial communities from leaf cutter ant in Ribeirão Preto, State of São Paulo, Brazil - Atta sexdens ASBM2 | ecosystem: Host-associated > Fungi > Mycelium > Unclassified ... | reverse complement strand
AATATTTTCTCGAGATATTTTTCTAACGCGGAATGTAGTAAGAGAAGTGAACATAACTGTACACATTTTATATCTGTGGAGATTTCCGATTAAATAACTTCGAGATATGTATGTTTAAACATAAATTCGTAAAAGTGTATCGTCCAACCAAGAGTGCACTTAAGAATGAAATTTTCGAAATTCCTCACGAAAAACGTGCAATCAACTAAAAGCGGTTTGACCGACCAGCAACGATTATGAGGCGATCGATTGCTCGAAATGGCACCGTGCATCGCGCGTAATCACTTAAAATCGCTCGTTACTTAATTACACGAAATCCCTCACAAGCCGTGTAATTAAATCCTGCGGAATCGTGCGGTCGGCGGCTTTTCCCATATACGAGCGCAACTCGGCCCGGTGGTGCATTCGTGAAATTAAATGACGCGTGCTCGCTGCACGCTGGTGCACAGAATTCGGAGTGTATTAAAATGGAATTTCTCGGGAGAACCGCGGAAAAGAATGACGCTGCAGTTTCGCACCGTTCGAGCTCTCTCTCCATTCTGCAACGCTTGCAAGCGCGGAAGAATCGCGGTGTGCAGACGCACACGTGCAATTCTGAAAATATCGAAATAGCCTGCGGGAGTTCGAGGAGAATGCACTCTCATCTGATATTCATGATCAAATCTCTAAGGCATACCGTTCTCCCGACTAATTAATTTCGCTTGACGCTTCTTTCTTGTGATCTATGGTTGTGTGCGAAGTGACGACTATGGTAAAAAAAATATTTCTGTGACATGATGTTTAAAATAAATGCATAAATATCAATAATTTGCTTTTCAGATTTATATTTACATATAACAACAACAATAATAATATTTATTGATGTGTAATACTGAACAACGAAAATATGCAGGAAAATAAGAAAAAAGATGCACAAACAAAAAGTGAGATATCAGCAATAATAAAAAGTGCCTAAGAACCTAAATCTGAATCTAAAAATTAATGTAAAATAAATTTGGAATTAAAACATAAATTAGATTAAAAGTTAAATATAATGTGATAAAAATTAAGAAAACTAAATAATAAAAGAGACAGAGAATAGAAATAAACAGAAAAAGATATACTAAAAAATATACAGAATATACATATAAAAGAATTAAAGTGAAAAAAGATTGAGGAGATCGATAATTCTAATCAAAATATATTGTTTTTCGTGATTCTTCTTCTCTCGAGGTATAACGAGTTATTTTTATTATTTAATTTCTTCGAAAAAATTATTCTCTCTCAGTCAATTATTATATTTTTCCATGTAACGAAGACAGATAATTTTTGTCGTTGAAATTGAATGTTCGCTTCGCGATTTATTAATATTGTCTTGGCGTAATTAAACACTGAATCCATAACAATTAACATCAACATTCGAATATTTTCTCTGTTTTTTTCACTGAAATTCAAATAAGCGTTGCCTTCCACTTCGCACATTTACTTCGCTCGATTGTTTTTCTCTTCCATTGATTACGACTGGAATGGGAAAATGCTTTCCCTGACAGATTTATTATTGTCATTCAAATTCGCGGCGTTTACTCGTGCCAACGGAACCGCGACGTAAATTCTTGTCCCAAACAAGTAAATTCTTCGCACTTAACGTTCGTGCATATTCACTTCCGAAGCGGAAAACATGAAAATGCAGTTTGATTAAATGAGCAGGTGAATGCACTTTTTTTCGCTGTTTCTTCTACAAGGAGAAACATTCACAAATGAGATAACATTCTGCATTCGTAAAATTGTATGAATGAATACTATAGATCATGATTTTCGAGTTGAATGTTAATAAAAAAAAAGAAAAGACGTATTTTAATCAAGAAATAAAACATTCACCTTTTCCCATAATACGAACGTTATTTATGCTAGCAACACAAAGATGTTAGTAAAAATGCATTAATAATACCTTTGCGTTACTTGAGGCGTATTAATGTACCTCGTGAAAAGATTTCAAGAACAGAAAATTTTAATATTCTCTCCACAAATATAAACACAATAAACCTTGGTAGAATCGGAAAAATGCACATAAACAGTAAATAGCTATTCTCATAAACAAGTATTAATTGCATTGTTGAAAGGGTAATCAATGTATCGAGGGAAACTCATAGTTCGTATTAAATTTCGTATGACAGCGGATATTATTAAAGCTCGCGAACCGGACATTAACAAGGTATATTATTACAAACATTTGCTCATATTATTACAGAATTCATGTAGAAAATCAGTCAAAAAATGATCAATATGTGAATAACGAAATCTTATGTAAGACAAAATTTTATCTTATTAAACAAGCTAATTCTGATGCAAATTAAATAATAATAAATACCGAAATAATCAATAAAAAAAAAATCAAAATAATTAATGAAAAATAAACATAGAAAAATGCGTTTGTACAAAATCCACTAACATGAATTTATTTGATCATTACACAATAATGTAAATCTTTGGAATAAAAATCATCACATTTCATGTGCGACGATCAGGGCTTAAGTATTGACTAAAATCTAGCAATTATTATGCATTGCGATTGTAAGGAGGATTTATTGAACTATACCAAGGAAGAGCCGTGTAATCCTGTTAATTTCTGTCCGCAATGTATAAACGCCCAACATATCGGTTTCTATTTCGCCTTTGCATTCGCATAACGATCAACCGTAGAAATAGCGACGCTCGACCACGAGTGGTCCACCTAATGCCGCCAATACGAGCAATTTCACGCCAAACAGCCCTCGACTCGATTCGGTTTCGATTGTGTGCTCACAGATTACAAAGCAATTACAACTAGTTTTCGTACGATCGACAAATAAAGAGATGGCCTTTTTGACGTCGCTAACAATATGCAATTTGTGTTTGATTGGTGAACACGCAAATTATGGGCCGACGGGTGACTCTTATTAAAATGTCAAAAGGCCAGTATTTTTTTTATCAAGCCACGACAGAAAAGAAACAATAAATGGGAATATGAAAAATTTGTACAAATTATATATTCGTGTAGAGACGTTAATATGTATCGCTAATATGTATGAATAATTATTTTATCTATTAATCCGCGAGCTTTTTGGATCTAAATATATGCACATACAAATGTATGTGATGTAACTAAATATTCAGATAATATATTCTGCAAATTGTGAAACTTGCAGTGCAATTCCGCGTTATTAATACAACATTAAAACACGAAGCAAATTTTAATATTGTCAGAAAATTAGATAATGACTACGTTCAGCAGCTTTGCAAATGTTGTAAAATTCTTTTGTATGATTGGTTTATTATCAATTATATAATATAGATGAGAGAAAACTAAGAGCAAGAGCCATATGTCATATTAAAGAATCTTAAAACAGTTGCAAAGTTGCTTTTTTTTTTGCTGAACACAGAATGATAAATTTTGGCAGTACAATTTTTTGTACAAGTGCTTTTTTTTAGAATACCAAGATTACTTACTGCAAATTAACGTTATGCTTTTAGTTAGCGTCTCAACTACTGCAATTTCTGTCATTTATTTACACTGCTGTTAAACATTTCGTAAAATTTGCTTCGAATAATTCTCTTAGGGAACATTCAAGAATTCTCAACTTTCTTGCTGGAAAAAAAGATCGAAAACTGTAATGATTCATTACACAGTGGTAGACGAAATTATTCAACTAGGCGGAAAAGTCTTGAAAGCATACTTACAGGATCAATATTTACGAAAAGAGAAAATTATGGGAAAACTCTCGAATCTCAATTGTAACAATCTCAACAAAACTTTAATTGTTCATTGTAAAAATATATCGAAGTTATATTATATTTTTTGTATGAAATTTTATATATATTATCGCGCTTGATATAATTTTCTAATTAATTATCGAATTAGCTTTAATTTCTCTAGAATACATCCTATTATTATTATAATTAGTTATAAATTTTTAAAATTTCTATCGTAATATTAAATAATAAATATTGGTAAATATTGATTGTATTTTAGCGTTTAATTCTTAATTTATGTTATGAGTTCATTGAATTCATATTAAATCTTAATAAGAAGTTTATTAACTATACTTTATTTTAAGGATTAAGACCGATTATTAATTCTTATTATATTAGCTTTGATTAAAAATGAAGGTCCACCACATTAAAAAGATACAATAAAAATATTTTCAAGAATAATGAGTTTCATTTTTATTAGTCTTTGAAAAACAAAGATCCAGTCATAACTTTAGAAGTGTAACATATTTTCACGACAATAATTAAGTGCAAACTGCATGCGTAAGGAAAAAAGCAGAACTACTTATACTAAAAAAGATTAACTCATGTCGAGATTCGTCTTTTAGTACTTCGGATGTTCAGAAATACTAGGGACGTAGCTTAATCTCGTTCCCGCATTTTTTTGATTTTGTTCTCTCTCGCGGCGCGCTTTTTCGGGATAAAAGCTGCATAAGAGAGATCCTCCAAGTACGTTAAACGTCTTGACGGCGCGCAAAGTGCTCGGGGTGTATATTCCTTTGGCATCGGGGGAATCGCGCATGCGACCTTTGCACTCTGAAAGAACTCTTTCTTTCTCTCTCCCCTTTTTTACTCTCTTCTCCTTTATCTTTTTTGCTACTTTACTCGCGTGAAAAGAAAAAGGAAAGACGGCGCGGCAGCAAAAAGAGAGAGAAAGAGAGGACGTTGAATTGGAAAGAGGAGCTCGTGAAAGATGCGGAAAGATTAACGAGCTGTTGTGGATGCGTTTTACACGCGTCCCTTGTGCATCTCCGGGAGTTCTTAATGCGATTCGCGGCGCCTCGCAAGAAAAGAAAAGCGTGATTTGAATGCAAATCGCTCTGAGAGACGTTTGAATGGCAAAGTATACGAGAATAGCCAAGCTAATCGATCTGAATCCATAATCATGGATTTTTCAAAAATTTCTTTTAGTATTTAATGTTACATATAATTTTTCATCCTTTTTTTTAGTATAATAGTCTTTGATATTGTTTTTTCTCTTTTGTATTCTAGAGAGATGTACATTGTTGCGGTTGGCAGAAGCCACTGTATATTATTTCTCTTTTAATAAGAATTTATGTTTTTAGCATGTCAATTGCACTCTTCAATAACGTATCACAATGAAGTTTAACAAAGAATTATTATCATGGAAGCGTATTCATATGGGAAGTAACGTAAATTATTTTAGGATCAATATATTACTCTCTGTTTTACGTTTCCCCTGTTTCTAATTATGACAGATATTACAACTTGTCCTAGTTAATATCTTGCAGGAGAACTTTGTTGTTAGTAGTATGACGCAATCATATGTGGCGCTCTAGAGTGCCACAATGCTTGAACAATTCATTAAATTATTATTTAACAAACGCGAGTAACTCGTGAAAGGCACCGTTGAATATTCTGAGATTCTGCTTTACGTTTTATTAATTTCTATTTTGAATTTATGGTTTTTGAATTTATATTTACTTTATTTATTATTGGTATACTAGTTTTTTCAATTATTTTACTGCAATTTATTAGAATTTATTGACAGCTAATAAGTTAATAAAAATAACTTAACAAATGTTATCAAAATTCTTTCCTCGTATAGTAATTTTTATTTTGAAAATTAAATAAGCAAACACATGGCATTATTATTACTTCTACTTATATATTGCAGTCGTTACAGCCACATGCTGTCAACAGCGAATATGTATGTTGCATTATGTCGCGTTTTACTATGTTACATTATACATCAGCGGACATAATTCTGAAAACATCGTGTTCCATCGTGTGTATGCTTGTAAATATTACAGCTTGTCGGCATACGTCGGCTGCCTGTAGATCTGGAGTGGCGCCTTTGTTCCTGTTCACGATTAATTATTCACTGACAATCACTGGAACGCGTCGATGTTAATATACGAGTTGTTATCTCGGTAGAGATGAGCCGATCAGTTATGCGTGCTTTGTGTCGAATCGATGTTGATTGCTTAGCGACGATGATAATTCGGTAAATACGAATGAAATCACGTGGCATGTTTGTACACTTATTCGTTGTATCTGTATGGTTTGACAACGAAAACAGATTCTCGTTCTCGTGATATAAACAATACATTATTAACTACAATTAACTTTATTACAATTATTTTAAGGCAGTACATCTAATGTCAAAATCAAATATTGCTCATTTCTTACAACGACACAACTAAAAAGTAACAAACTTTTCCCAAAAAATGAGTTTAAATTATTAAAACTTTGTTACATTAATTTTGAAATGTTAATTAATTTTGATGTAATAACTGATTGTAGGGGAATGAAAATACAGAGAGAGCAAAAAGTATATTACAAGGAAATTTTTTATAAAAAAAGTCTTATTTGTAAAAAATAAACATTAATTAGCAATTTTATACAATAAGTATATTCTGTTCTAATATAAGCAAACGAGTTTTACATATATTCCTGATTTTAGAAGCTAAATCTCTCGACTACAAATTTTTGAGGATCCAAATAATAGAATTTTTAATTTTTGCTTATTTTTTCAGATGATATATTTTCTATAATTAATACATCTTTTTGGTATATATAATTTTACGAAATAGTCTATTGTATTTTTTATGAATAAATTGTTAATTAGCAAGAAATGATGTCAATTAAACATCGAATCGAATTGGTGTTGAAATCATCGTATCGATATCGATTCGATATTAATTCGATGACTTATTTCTCACTGGATAATATTTACTTTTTAAAAATAAAGTTTTTTTAAAAAATATTTTCTCTGTATGAATATTTGTTGCACTCACTGTATATTCTTTGAAAATATGTTTTTCTTTTTTCCTCTTATATATTTTTCTCAATTTTTGAGTTATGTTATTGTGGTAAATAAGCGATATATTCTACATTATTTTTCTGCTTTAATTTATGTACGTATTGTTTATTCTTGAGAGACTAATCCTAGAACGAGAAGGATTTTCCTTTCTCATTCGTGTAATTTCTTTCATAGACAAAAAGTCTACGTTGCATTAGAAAGATCTATACGAAATGTAAACGTACGTTTCCGCTCAGTATTTTTCCTCGTTTGCTTTTTTTTTGCGAATCAAGCTACAGTTGAATTTCACGGATGGTGAATGTTGCACTATACCTCTTTCCGTTACGACAGGGTGATTGTTATGAGAAATTAAAAAAAAAAAAAGACAAATCGATACACATATATGTATATTGCGCACACTTGTATATATTGCGACAGTTTTTCATCGCAAAAGCGCGTTATATTGGTAACTCAACTCATCCTGCAGTCTCTAGTCTCCGATATTTCGCGCTTTCATTCCGCGGTCCTGTTGAGTATTTTTTTTTCCAACTTCGTGTATTTGTACGCACGAAACGTCAAGGTTTTGCGCTCGCAATCGTTGTCGCGTTCGCTCTTTCCCAGTAAACTTTTCTTACGCTTGGGATTTCTAATGTCAACGTCAAGCTCGCGCGTTCGTGTTTCTATCTTGCAGTGAAATGTAATTGCGTCAAGAATTATTTCTTACAGCCAGCTAATGTTAACGTGGGATTTTACGAACTATACGTTATTCAACGTCAGTTTCCAATTTTGCATAACACATTTCCGTGCGGCGAATTTTCGAAAAAATACCCGTGGATATTTCCGTGTTTAAAAAAGCCACATTATTAGCGGCAAACAGACAAAATCGATATTCACGTGCACGCTTTGCAATCGATATTTTCATTCTCATCGGAATCCACGGAGAGGACCGCGATAAAAAGGCGAATATTTGCCTATTTTTTTTTCCATCGATGCGCGAACACGCGTTGTCGTGAAACACGATATCGCCTTCCGCGAACATGATTTTCGCGGAAATTTCCAACGTATTATTTATGTCGCTCAGTCGTTGTCCGATACGCGCCACGAGTATTATCTAGTATTCGACAGCCCGTTTCATTCCTTGACGTTCCGCTCGCATTTAAATACTGCGGCCTGCGCATATAACTGCGCCGCAACGGCAATAAACTTTATCTTGATTAAACGTCAATATTGCACGGTACTAAACAATCAATACGGAACCATAGGCGTATTTCCGAAAGTATTTTTCAATATACATACGTATATACATACGTATACATACGTATATCGCGATTACTTTAGCACCGTCAACATTGGCATTTTGGTTGGCGGGCAACAATAACTGTTCGCATTTCCGCGCGTTGCATTTTCCACGAGGTTTTCACGTGGCACGGTCATGTAATTGGCCGGTTAACCGACATCGTTTGCATTAAAAACAAAAAAATTCACAACTCTCCGCATCAGATACCGCGTATACATCCGCGCTGCACACGCGATGTAATTTAAGTCGCTTAATTAATCGCATTCGCGTAACTCTAGCGAAGTGTAATCGTACACTCGCGAAGGTGGTGAAGTGAAACAGACGAGCTGCGCTTCCATTCGATATATGCTGCCCTTCATTCGGCTTCTTTTCGTCTTCGTATCGGATTAATTTTGATGTCTAATAATAATGAGAACGAGAATATCAAGTTCAAGCAGATTGTCTCTCCTCGTATTATTATAATTTTCCGGATCTCTGATATTCCACCGTATTCGAACGTGCCCGCTTAATAAAATAGCACTGGAGATATACGTGAGAATGATCGGTCGTTATTTAATTAATATGATTTTAATTCGTCCGTGCTTATTTAATACGGTTTTAATTAAGTGTCGCTGAAGATTTATCAGAATTCATTTACGCCGAGACTCGTTTGTCTATTAGGATTTATTTATTTAGTGAAACGTGGTTAGCGCTGAAGTAAATAACGCTGATAACGCAGAGAAGACAGGAAAGAGCAACCCGTGTTTTTTTAGATTCTTCGGCGTCGGTCTGTCTGACGGGCGGAACGGCTGTTTTTCTCTCTCTCGCGTTCTCGAATATCGGTCGTGCGAGCAAAGCAAATTTGCGGCGCCACCGAAACTTTTTTTCCGTTCCCTCGGCACAGCGCGTTTGAGGGTCAGCGATCGGGGTCGCGCGAGGTCGACCTGGAATTGCAAACGAAATTAACGAATCGAGTGCGCGGTGGGCGGTCACCGCTGGTTTGCGTTCGTGCCAAGCCGCTTCAAAAGTCAGCCGAATTAGGGAATCTCTGTTAAATCGGTGGAAATACCTTGGAACTATACGCAAACATGTGCTACGATGATACATCAAACGGTCACGTTTCCCTTTTTTTTCCAGTTCGCTGAAGTTTGTAGAGAACATATACCGGTCTTCATAAACTTTTATAAAAGTTAAGAAAACAGGTGAACAACAATTATTGATCAAAAATAAGTTAAAAAAAAAAATAATTCGCATTGTTATGTTTTGCTAACCGTTACATTGAAAGCACGCAAGTAATGTTTTGGTAAAATATGGAGATGGAATTAATGATATTATGAAAAGTATGTTGTTAAAATAAAATGCATTTTTCGGCGTGCATAATATATATTTTATAAACTACGTATTTTAACGTCATATTACATCTGTTTCCACCGCCTACCTTAATTTTTGAAAAATGAATTTATTAGACCGCGCGCGCACGCGGGTATGAGCGGGTGTGCTCTATTTCCGCAAAAATGAAATGTATTCTGCAACGTGAGCAAAGTTAGCTACTCGTTCGGAGTTGTAGTACATTATACCGGACATGTTGCAAGAATTTATGGTAAATCTTTTTCAGCGTGGTTTTATCGTTTCTTTTGTTATCCGTGAAAATATATCTACGCTTTAATACCTTTTATGCACGTCACTTCATTGCAAATGAAAAATCTGATTAATTTAAACATTAATCAAACTGCATGCATTATATTTAAGGTCGGAATGAATTCTTGAAAGTACAATACCTCTTATCAATGACTTTTTTTTTTCTAGTATGAACTTCTTCCGACACGATCAAATCGCGCGTATTGTAATACCGCTATCGTGCCAAGCGAAAAATAATACGACGATGTACCAGGACGAAATTTCAATTCCCCTCTCCTAATCCTCTTATAGCCGCGGTAATTTGTCCGTATCTATTTGACTTTACTCAAGACTGCAGTCGTAATTATTATTGCAGATAGAAAGCACTGCAATTTCGGTCCAAGTGTATTTGCGCGGCGCGCGCAAAGTACAGCTTGTCGCCTCAACGTACAAACACAATTAACAGACGGAGCGTGTGCGAAGCGCCAAGCCTCGAATTTACTTTACGGGACCTGTTGCGGGGATCCTTGAGTTTTGCCTTATTCTCGCCGGTATTTTCTCCGGACCATGTCGCTTTTATCAGCTCTGCCGCTTCGTTTTATCGATAACAGCCCATGGCACTATCGCGACGATTGTGCGGTCTGCTCGCAATTAAACTTGGATGAAGAACTTCTATTTCGACGTTATCGTGAAATTAAAATTGTAATACGAATCATAGGAAATTCATGGCTACTAAACCTGGCATTTGGAACAATTAATTATTATTAGCAAATTTGGAAAAAAAAATGTATATAATATGTTAAATTTTATAGCGAGAGAATTGAAGAAAATAATTTTTAAATTTTTATCGACTTTTTTCAACAGCCAAATCATATTGCAATGCTAAAATTTAAATTAATTATTGTAAAAATAATTTCAAATTTCAAATAAATAAACACAAAAATATATTTCAATATATTTTTGTGTTTATTTATTTGAAATTTGAAATTATTTTTACAACAATTAATTTAAATTTTCAATATATACAGCCCACAAAAAAGTCTGATAAAATTTTAATTATGACTGGATGTTAGTACAAGATGTGGATAACGAAATTTTGTACTAACATCTAAAAATTACTAAAATTTTATCAGAATTTTTTTATAAATTAGAATAAAATGTCACTGGCCGGAAACTTTTACACACCACTGTATACATATATATATATATATATATACATTTGCATAGGTAAATATTCTGATATTCATACTTCTACTTTAAATTTGTTGAATTTATTGTATAAGAAATGAGAATGTTATAAATCGGCATTATCAAATATCATAGCAAATGCTGTTTTTCTTTCACATCTAAATATTTTTGCAATGTGCCTTCATACGCATACTGTTAATGTTGCAAAGTTATTTCCGCGAGCCGCGTACGACGCGGCAGCGCGTTTTATTAATCATCTGCTCGCCGGTGAAAAATTGAATTTTTAACGCTGCAATCCGACAAAAAGCGTACATTGCAATTCTGAAATTTTCACATACTCTTGATAAAGCGACAATGTATTTGTGTTCGTATATCCCATTTTACCAACCGAGTATAAAATTGATATGTTTATTAATTATATTTTATTAATTGTTTACATTATAAATCTCCATTTATCAATTTAATTTTTATCAACGATACAACAATTTTACGCAAAATTATATTTTGTTAACATTTTTTACATTACTTCATGTGAAAATATTAATTTTTACAATTTTCTTTAATATGAATTTGAAATAATTACCTTTTCAAAATTTTGTAATTATAAAAGATATTTGAAGTATTATTATGCTGTTTTTTCGAAATGATAAAAATTAATATGAGTTTATAAGTATAATGAATCTGTTTGAATTCTTTACGATGAAATGACAGAATTAAATAAGACAGCTGATATATGTGCAAAAACAAATACATCTAAAAATATGAAAAAGTAGATAATGAAACTTTTAACTTCTTGGTTACAAATTGAACATTTTAAAAATAAGTTTTATAAAATTAAAGTAAGAAAAGTAGGTCAGATGTAAAAGAAGTTAAATTTCTAGTCTGTACCAGTCTAGGTTTACTAATTTCTTACTATATTTTATTTTTTTATAAAATTATTTTTTTAATAAAATTTAATTTATAAAAATGAAATAAAAATAAAAATAATATACACTTTAATTCCAAAGTTAACTAAATCCTATCGTCACTTGTAAACCATTCAAGTGTGCATTTTACTTCAATATAATAAATTAAATTTCTTATTGAGTTATACACACTTCGTTAATTAAAACTACGAATTTTTTTATTAAAAAAAGTTATTGATTGTTTAAATGAGAAAAATTATACAAGTTTTTTTCGCTTTTACCAAAAAAATATCAAGTAGAGATAATGACTTTTACCAATGAGCTATTTATTTAATATTTTATCTTATGTTTAGTATCTTAAGGAAATTCCAAATGATCAAGATTTTCGAACAAGAAAATTGATGGATTATAATCAGTTTTTATTAGCTTTATTATTATTTCAAGGCTTTGTAATTTAAAACGATTAATCACATTTAGATATTAAACCTGCTAAATTTAGTTCATCCGGAGAACACTCGGAGCGACGGAGAAATAATTAACGTCAACTAACGAGACGCGATTAATGCCTGCGAGTATATACAAGCCTGCGTGCATCGTCGCATCGAAGTCGGTACCGTCCCATCTGCCGTCATTCGATTAGCGCTAAATACAATTTATCGGCAAACTTAAAAGGTGAAAACTGAAGATCGTAGCTTAGCACGGACCGAGTTAAATGAGTTTGCCAAGTTGCGAATTAAATAACAACTTTAACGAGGTTGCAGGCTGCCTTAATGCCCGGCTAAACCGTACTTATATCCTGCCTTTACCATCTGTCTCTCTCTCTCTCTCTCTCTTTCTCTACTTAAGTGTTGAATGAAAAAAATACAAACCTCCCCTTTTTCGCAAAGAATATAAATTAACGTTAGAGATTACAGAATAAACGCTAGAGATTAGTTAACAAAGACGCAATTCGAAAAGCAGCGAAGCGTGTCCTCCTAGCGTATAAATGTAATAACTATTTGCATATTATAGATAGCGTTTATAACGCGTGAAATTCCATTTATCGTTACATTATTGCTTGCAGTTTGCCATGGCATCCAGCAGTTTGAAGAAACACCACAATACACCGAGGTTAATCCTGGCCAGGACGCGAAGTTGGTGTGTCGAGTCCTCGGGAAGAGAGGGCAGTGCATTTGGCAGAAGGATCAAAAGGTTTGTTATTAGTTTGACATTATTACCTTTTGCTTTGAAATTTTTAATATACTAATTTTTTAATAAAACAGCATGATTGCACGAAGCGAAATTGCTCTTCCATTTTTTATCAGTCGCTACGTTTTTTTTATCACATAATTACTATTATAAATATTTTAGGTTTATTTTTTATTGAAGCTAATAATCAAAATTATAAGAATAGAAGTTGTTAGAGAATAGTAGTTTATTTTATATTATAATTATCCGATAGCATTTTTTAGATTTAAGAAATTGTTTATAATAGCGAGATAGTATATTTTTTTCAATATACAATATATAAACAAATTTGTACTGCCTGTAAATAAATTGTGGATAAGAGAATTTGAATTGATCGAAAGCAACGTAGGTATGTTTTCGAGCGTAAATACAAAAGCGAAATTGTTTTCTCAAAATGACTTGAAGTTTGAAGTACAAGCGCAACGACACGATAACATTCTCTAGGTGCGATTGCGAAAATTGAAAAACACAACGAACAGGAGTTGCAGCTTGTGTGGTGTATCGTAACTCGGAGCATTTCATTGCTCCCACTCCACTTTTCTGAGTCCACGGCAATCGACTTTTCCTCGTTCGCCGTACAAACGCGTAAACTTCCAGATAAGTTTGTCCTGGCCGGAAGTGGACGTTATAGAACGCACAACGATAAACGTTCGTTCATTCGTCGTGGATCTAAAGAGGAAAGGAAACCTGGCCGCTTCAAAACTTTCGCGAAACTCCGCAACATTGTTCGTCTACTAAGTTCCAACTGCAGAGTGCAGATTATTTTTGTGTACCTATTGTCTGTTGTTATCGTCGTTTATTCTTATACATAATGTTATCTTCGCGGTTAAAAGAATACTATACTGAACTTCAACTTGGTTGATGTCATTAGTACAGATTTTTTTTAATTCCAACTTAAAAATGTCGATAATAATGATAGCTTAATTCATTTCTTATATTATTATTCTGTCTCATTCAAATGCTATCATCTGTCCTTATCTAATATTGCAACGTCATCTCTTGCAAGATCCGACTCTTACTGACACAGCTACTGCTTTGTTTATCATTCTGAGTCTTCGCTAAGCTTATGTATACACATAATTTGCAATTAAATATAAATCTTTTTTTTTTTT
>Ga0157364_1004364_pt1 | contig 14098 bp, 5 predicted proteins | sample AttsexASBM2_FD_111476 | JGI IMG/M metagenome (GOLD analysis project Ga0157364, IMG submission 111476) | Fungus gardens microbial communities from leaf cutter ant in Ribeirão Preto, State of São Paulo, Brazil - Atta sexdens ASBM2 | ecosystem: Host-associated > Fungi > Mycelium > Unclassified ... | reverse complement strand
CATCTCGTAAACTCTTTCTTTTTCTTTTCTCCTTTTTCATCACGATAAGATTGTATGTATATATACGTACATTATGTTTTACATTGCTAATTCAAGTTTAATTAGAAATGTTTTTATAGTGTTTCATATAATCTTTTCATTAATTCGGATTTAATTGAGCCCTCGGAAACAATTGTTATATTGAGATCTACGTAACTTCCGCAAAAATTTCAGTCATGGGAGCGCGCGGTTTCTCACACATGATATTCTTTCATCGACAAAGTGCCAAGAAGAAAGTCAGTGAGATTGTCAGATAGAAATTTAACGTTGATATCGCAACATTTTCTTATTAACCTACTGAACAGTGCACAAGCCCTCCGCATGCACGAATGCAACTTAATTAAGAAAGTTAGAGCACATAATCTGGGTCGAGTTGTCTAGCTTGAACATATTATGCTAATAAACGATTATATTTTTTAATTAACGATGTTCGTAAATATTATACGTCCGAACTTTTCACATTACTTGACGTGCAACGCAATATTCATTCATGTTTGCACTCCAGCTTGAGAACTGTTTTATATCGAACAATGTACCATATATATATATATATAAAGAGTAGTCACTATTTTAATTAGGAAGACATATAATCCAGATTTCACGATTGTTTGAGAAACGGATTCATATACATCATCATATTTCGTCAGCATATATAGTTTTTAGTTACGAATATTATACATGCAAGACACATACTTCAATAAAGACAGAGATTTATGTAGTAAAAAAAAAAACCAAGAAAAATTCCTATAAATAATTGACTTTTTTTCACTAGTAATTTATGGCAGTTATTAGTTTGTGCTGTTTAAAAAAAACAAATGATCAGAATGATATATATATATAATCTAGTCAACGCACTATAAGTATTTCTATTTTTGTCGATAATTTAAAAAAGTTTTTTATTACACCATACACATCGGCAGGTAGACATCACGGATTTACATATGATAGAAACAACACGGGAAGTTTAAAAGGGAAATATAAGAAAAAGGGAGAAGAATGAAGAGGAGGAAGAACACATGACACGAAATAAAAGGAAGCCCTTAAATAGCATCTACGGGGGTGTCGTGAAGCGGGCGCCATAAAGAAGGTCGAAAAACGAGTTGCTGGCGACTTAGCATCACCATTTCGTCGGGCGGCGATCATTTTTACTGTGCACGGTCTATAACATATAGTCGGTCAAAGGTATCGTCATATTTTCGTCCACTGGTAGAACGTCTAGTCAGAAATATTTAATCGACAAAAAAAGGTACTATGACATTCCAATCATCATTCGTAACCAGACTTGAAAAATCTTAAGAATGCACATGCTAATAATATCACACAAGTGCTTCGTATTTCTTACAAACATTATTATATACAATAATATTTCATTTCATCACCGTACTCTTTTTTCTTAATTTATTAAACATGTTTAAAAGTGCATATATTTTTAAGCGTCTAAATATAATGACAATAATTGCTGATTTTTAATACACAATTAAAAATAAATCGAGTCATATAATATGTAGTACACAACGGTTAAAAAATAACACTTATAAGAAATATATTACAGAAATATAGAAACAGATATATTATAATAAAATAATGTGCTTATTGATATCATGATACCAATACATTATGACGTTGATACTAAAGTAATAATCGCCTCTCAGAAGCAATACAAGGCGCACTTGACAAGCACGTGCTAACGTGGACATCCATCTGCCTGCTCACCAAAAAACAAGCCGAAATGAATATTTTACCAGTGTTATTTATTTCACAGAAACGTGTAGAAATCGCACGATTTGCAACGAAAAGCGACGATGACGAATATAAACGTTGACTGGCGAGAAAAAAAGAAATGAAAGAAAGAATCGCGAGCCACCTCTCGGAGATCGTTAGGCGTACGTCTCTAATTGATGCTAAATAATATTTTTTCCCCCCTCTTCGAGATCCGCGCCAATCTTCTTGTCCGCGCGGGCTTCTTCGAACAGACCTATTCCTGTACAACAATATTCGCGTTGGCAATCAGCACGTCGGTGCGAGAGGACAACGGTTACGTTCGCGAGCGCTTCATTATGCGCGACGTCGACGACAACCACGACCACGAAGACGTCGCATCGTCGTTGCTCTCGACTCGGCACTAACGAGGAGACTACTCTTTGACCGAGGTATCAACGTCCGCAAAACGTCTAGACATTGACCATCGAAGTACTCGACTATACATCAAGTAGAACAAAGATCAATATAATAGATCGACACTATGAATGAACACACAACATGTATATATATATATATATATTTCAATTATAACTATATTTCCTAATATACACTGAAAAAGGAGTCTGATAATAGCTATCAAATATTGAGTAAAATAATACCAATCAAATGTTTGGAATATAATCGAAAATGATTTTATTTTTCTAAATATTTAATAAATATTACGAAACAGAGTTGATTATATTATTATGCTTGATAATATTATATTTATTACACATATTTAGGAAAGTTAAATTATTTTTTATTGCATTATATTATAACTGAACATTTATTTGATTTAGTGTTGCAATTTAATAGAATTTCTACCAGATTTGGAGATTTTTCTTTTTACCGGAAGATTTTTTGGGGTAAAAAAGTTTAAAAGAATTTTCGAATGACTTTGCAGAGGAAAATACTTAAAAAAGCCCAATTACAGTTAAAATACTGAAAAAATCGCAGTATAAAGAGGACAACTTTCGAATAGACTTGGCAACAATGATTATTTCATTCAATATATTTGATAGTTATTACACCAGATTCTTTTTTCAGTACATGTATTATTATATATACATATTGCAGTAATGAGTTAGATAGAAATAAAACCATTATATGAATAAAACAACTAAGTAAGCTAGAGAAAAGAGCCACTTACGGATTTGGAGATAATAATCTAAAAATCTATATGTATTTAAATAAATTTATTTAATTAAAATAATTTCAGATATGATTTTGCGTCGATTACTTTGGACTGCAACGCAGTCAAAATAATAATGATCTCTCCAAATTCGATGCTAATAGCATCTTCAAACCTGTAAAAAACTTATTGCAAAAAATATTATCTTAATCGGAATTCGTCCTTCGAATCCGAATCATATGATAAATTTAGTGCAATAACCAATATGCACAGAAAGAAATTTATATCATGGTTTTCTTTCTAATTCAATATTATTTACACATGCTGATCTTTGAAACGTTCTTCTTCTGTACATATTGATTATTGCTACAATATTATTACTGTCTCGAACTTGAGAGAACACTCATACGGAATACGGCAGATCTAGGTTGGTCAAAATGCTGACTAAGATAATATTTTTTGCTATAAGTTCTTTACAAGTTTTAAGATGTTAGTAGCATCGAATTTAAAGCGATTAAGATTATTATTATTATTATTATTATTATTATTATTATTATGTCGGTTTGACTGCGTTGCAAATCCAAAAAGTAATTAGCGCGCAATCATACATCAAATTGTGAAATAAATTTATTTAAATAATATGTATAAATATATTATTCCAACATCCGACTTTGCAAGTGGTCTTTTTTCTTACTTACAATTAGTGGTATATGCAGATCATATAATTGATATAATGTACACTCAGAGAAAAAGAATAAGTCTTTCAGTATAATTGTAATTCGTTTAAATTCTGATTTGTTGTCGAGACGTGGATACGCAACAAGTGGCCGGAGGCAGCAAATGTCTCGGCAGTCAGCCTTAAATCTATATCTCAAAAATTGCGTTCAGTTTGGACGCTCACGCGTTTTAAGCATTTATAATCATCATTTTTTTCTTTATCATTCATTGCAAAACTGCAAAATAAGGACTGCAACACTGAAAGCATTCAAACCGAGCGCAGCCGTAATTCCTTTATTTCCTTACATACTTACAACAAGAAAACAATATCGTGTCCTAAGTAGAAAAGTCTATACGTATATGTATATGTATATATATATATATACATACAGAGTGTCTCGTAATTCATCCAACAACACTCGTGGGCAGGTAAAGTGAATTAAACTGACAATAGTTAATAAGATGTTTCTTTTTCTAAGAAAGAACAAAATAAACAATTTTTGTCTTTTGCTATTTTTCTGTAAAGATATAGTATCTGAGAAAAAAATTATTGAAGATCAATACTCGGCAATTTTTAGAAATTAATGTCTTGTTAACTATTGTGAAAATTAAAAAATGGTAGAGGATTTTTCGACTCAGTTTAATCCGCTCTACCTGCGAGCGTTGTCGGATGAATTACGAGACTCTGTGTATACTTTAGTTTTATATAGGTATGTATACGAGGTGAAGTATTAGCTTGATAAATGAAAACAGCTGATTCGTATTTACATCTCCCGAAATAGTTCAGATTCGATTCTCTCTCGAGATGAAAATTGAATATATACATACATACACAATATGTACATAATGTGTAAAATTTTTCTGAGAAATGAGAATTAAATACATCATTACTTTCCAAATTTCTTGGAGCGAAATCTTACTATAAAAGAGTTAAAATACTACCACTATTGAAAATGAGTGAAAAATTTGCACTCTTGATAAGAATAGCAGATTTTTACTCTTTTGAAAAGAGACTCTCACTCCATAAAAGGAATAAGATTTCTTTCTTTTGGAATGAATTTCACTCCAAAAGAGTAAAGCTTTATCAATCTCTTATTCGAAAGTACAAATTTTTCACTCTTTTTCAATAGTAGTAGTATTTTAACTTTTTTAAAGTGAGAATTCATTCCAAGAAATTCAAAGAGTAATTCAACTCAAAATTAGGATTATGTAAATATATTATAATTTTGCATTATTTTCGATCTTGCCTTCTTTGTATATAATTTTTAAACTAATTTCAAGCTCTCTGCCATATCTAAGAAATTTCTTAAATTAGCTTCTTATTTTTATTCTTATTGATTTTTAGTTACTGCACATATATGCAATCTGTCTAGAGTTAAAATGTTTATTAGTTTAATAATTAAAAAATTCACATTAACGAGTTATCTCTTATAATACCATAAAAACTAATACATAGAATGTCTGGGGATCTACATCAACGAATGGAAGAATATCATAGTAACAAACAAACGACGCGTTTCGTCGGTTTATTAGACACTTTTCTATCGTTACCATCCAACGGAAATAGTTGCGGAATGCCATAAGCTCATCTTCTCTCATGAGAACGAGTAAAACCGTCTCGCGTAAAGGCATTCGCAAATAATACGTTCCAAAGGGTTGCGAAGGTTCTGCAAACATTTCAGGCACCGCTCTCTTATCCTGCCATAGACCCGCGATACTTTCAAGTCTGAAAAAATTTCTCAATCCTTAACCTTCGCATTCTCCGTACGCAAGCCTTCGTTCGCTAGCGAACCGGGCTTTTATCGGAAAAAGATATTACAAGTCAAAAACTCCTCTGTATATACATATATCAAAAAGTAGTAGATAAACACTGAGTCATAACAAAGTCATAATGGTATCACAGGACGTCATTTGATACGTACTTAAAAATGAATTACAATTCGACAAATAAGATCATGATAATGTCTTTGCGATGTTTCTGTGTTCTATTTGGGATAATGAAACTTATGCTTATTGCAATGGTAGAAATGTCGAATCACACTTGCGACGCCGAGAGATATACATATAATAGTTGGGATAAATTTTAAATATAAAATTAAAATGTATAACGAGAAATCAACATCACCCAATTCAGTCGAACAAATTAATCAACGTCGCGTTCTTCCTCTCTCCTCGTTTCACCGATTTATTTTACAAATACAAACGTGACGTAGATCTCTATCTTAATCGATATCTTGATGACTATTCAACGAACGATGGATAAATCTTCAAAGAGTCCACCGCAGCGCATCGCGTTCGTGTGCGCCGAGTATGACATCTCCGATCACGAAAAAGAGCATTAATTTAATAAAATTCTGCATTTTGCCACTTTAAAAGCAAGGGGTTTACCGGAGCGTCGTGTCGTCGCCGCCGCAGCGTGCAGCCATTTGGAACCAATGTCATCACGCATCGGTGACGAGACAGTAGCGACGATGAGTCGAGCGACGATAATCATTAGAACAGCATTCGTTGCGCGAAGAAGGCGGAAAAAGAGAGGGTGGGTATGAAAGGAACAGGAGGACAAGGCAAACGTCGGACGGACCCCACTGGACCCCGCCAAGCCGGCCGGCGAGATAAGTGGTGGAAATGAATATTGTGCGCGGGCGAGGCGTACGGAGAAAGAACGTGGCGCGGCGCGACGGAGAGAAAGAACGGCGGACGAGTCCGCTTGAATCTATGCGGATGTCGGGAGGGAGCGAGAGACACGAGGAGGAATGGAGAGCGAGCGGACCAAAGGGCAGAGAAGGGGGAGCAGCGACGGAGAAGAGATTCCCGAGAGAAAACGAGAGAGAAAGAGAAAGGACACGCAGGAGTGCGAGAAGGAGGCAAACGACGCGACGATGCACGGGACTGTATGACAGAAGGAACCACTTTCGCAGGAGCAACGAGGATGAAGAACCTCGCTCGCGCCGCGGTACGAGAGAGCCAAGTGATCGGCAGAGGGAGAGGAGAGAAGAGGGTACGGGAGGGGAGAGAAGAGGAGGGAGGGGAGCGGCCGATTACCTGTGTAGGGAGCATGAGGGGGACGCGACGGGGACCGAAGCCCGGCGCATGCGCGGCGGGCGTGGGAACGCGCGCTTATGCCCAGACAATCCTTCGTCCTCTCTCTCGCGCTTTTGCCGCCCCCCCCCTTCCCTTCTCGCCCCGCCATTTCGTCTCGCTCGCTCCAGTCGAGTCACCCGTTCCCTCGCCCATTCGAGGGCCACGATCCTACCTTCTTCCACCGCTTTGTCCCTCTCGTTCTCGCTATCGAAAGGGTCCACTCTCTCTCTTTCTTTCTTTCTTTCTTTCTTTCTTTCTTTCTTTCTTTCTTTCTTTCTTTCTTTCTTTCTCTCTCTCTCTCTCTCTCTCTCTCTCTCTCTCTCCCTCCCTCCTCATCGCTGTGGGGACGTACCGACGCGACGAGCCTCGCCGATCACGGCCGAGTGCGCACGATCCAAGGCCCCGCGGGCGCGCGTTGTTATTCGTTCAGGGGTGCTCAGTATCTGGGTGATCGCCAATGCAAATAAAGATAATACTTGGCGTACGATAATGTCGCGATAATTACTCGGCATACCGAATATAATTGCGCCGGCTTTTCTAGCGCTTCAATTATGCTACAGCGACCAGGGTGACTCGCATATATTCCTAGCAATCCTAACTAATGAAAAATACTTTAATTTATAAACATTTATAAACTTTTTTTTTTATATTATAATGTATAAGCATGTTTAATTTAGGTAACTAGAAATCTCTTTTCAAAAAATGATATATCCCGAATATTTAGATTTAAAAATAACCGTGTTTGAAACTTCGTAGAACTTTATGCACGACATTTAATTATATTTATAATAATTTCTGTACAATCATCTCTTTGTGTAGTCATTTTAATATCTAATAATAAAACAAAAATATATAAAATACTAGCATTATTCAACTAAATTTTAATTAAATTTAAATTTTAGTTTAAGACATGAAAATCTGACAGTTGTTTTTAGAATTGTGCCACGTCTTCCTCACAGAGACGTGCGTCTACGCAGCTACGGTATGTACACGCAAGCCGGATGTTTTGATGATGGCGAGCGATTTGCAGGTAGGTCCCGTCCGCGAGAAATCTCATAGTCGATCGACACGCGCGATAGATTTGCGCAGCCCCGCATTTCTAGCGTCGTTCGCGCACGGGTAAATTGTACAACGCGTGCTGCGACGACCTGGCGACACGCGCGTGTCTCGCGGCACACGGACCAACACGGACGGGAGGTTATGCGTGGTACGACGGTACGAGCGACGCCCGCCGCGCTGGTGCATGCTAATGCATAACGGCGCGCGCTCGGCGGGGCGCTCGAAGCGAAGAAAAAGAAAAGGACACGTATTTTGACAGAGCGCTGTAACCTTCGTCATCCGCCGTCGATTCCTTCTCTTTGGACCTCGCGGCCAAGACTTATAGAACAAAGAATATCGCCCTTTGCCCTTTCGACCGCGCTGGTCCCTCCTCTCAAGTTCACGGTCGCGAATGACACGGGCGAAAATGGCGCATCGCCAGTGCCTGTGGTTTAAATCCGAGCATTATTCGGACGTCGTACTTAACTATTTGTAGCAATTTTCCATAGAATTATAGAATGTTATACACGAAAAAAAAATAATATTGTAATAATAATAATTTTTGTTGAAATATCTAAAAATTTGACTAGATACAGATCTGAACATAATTTTGTTTAACTATTGAAATAATTATTTAAAACGCTCAAGCAGGTTGTTAGAGTATCAAAATTCTTTGCAGGATTACTCATTGCACTTCATTTTTCTATATTAAGGGAGACTAAGACTGGTTGTTCACGGTTTTTGATTAGTGATTTTTAGAAAAAAGTGGATGCCTGACTTTGAAATATTATGTACGTTATAATACATATATCTATATCCTTTAAGTATTAAAAAAAATTATTACTCGTGAATTCATCATATTGTACAAATAAGTTTTTTAATTTTAAATGAAGCTACCAAAATGAAGTTACCACAATTAACCTCGTGTTCTGGGTTGATTGTTGTACGTTTTAAGACTGACAGTAGCATATTTGTTGTGGACAATATAAAAAATACAATTTTTATTTTATATTTTGAAAAATAATAATAATTATTTCCCTACTTTAATTGTGCAACAAAAATTATTTTCAAATCTACTATATATCTATAATAGGAATGTAGATTTTCGGATCAAATCGCTAAAAATCGACTTTTTGTAAAAAGATTACTTCTAAAATAGCCCTCTTTGTGTTTTTTTTTAAGCGATTCTTTATAAGAGATCGGTTTAAAATCGCTATTGTCAGAGAAAATTAATCTTTTAGAAGTCGCAACATCTCTAATATTTCTAACTAAATTTTAGATATTTCAACAAAATCATCTTTTCCGTATACAAAATAGATAAAGTTCGTGCAAATTTTCATTTTATATATCTATATCAACATTAAAATAACTCAAAACTAAAAGCGTAGTCCATAGCACTTTTACGTTTAAATAAATTGTTTTGTATACGCAGCGTTGTGATGTTTATATGGCCCGCGTAAAAATGAATCGCATCTATAAAAAGGGAAATCACGAAAATAGGCGTATTCGCGAGCCAACAAGATACGAGGTAGACTATTCTCCTGATTAGTTCCGCGATTTGCTACCACGCTGTGTATACCCCGTTCAATACAGCGTCCAGAGGGAACGGATTAACTTTTTATCGCTCCGATATAAGGGTAATCTCACCAGGAGTTCCGCGGTGACTCTTTCATGCATTCCTCAGTCAGCGAAAAAGTCGATGAGGAATGACGTTACTGTGTCCGTAATTTACGTAAATCGCGTACCGACGCGCGCTGCCACGGCAGACCAATAACTTCCCAGCGAGCGAACGTAAAGCATTTCTCTCTTTCTCTCTCTCTCTCTCCTCCCTTTCTCTTTCTTTCTTTCTTTCTACGCCAGTAGAACAGATGGCAATGATTACTGCTAATGACAGCCATCAATTCACGACGCATTCGTGCGGCCTGAAGCCACCGTAATGCGCGAGTGTGCGTGGCTATACGAGGGACCAGTTTGACGACATTAAATACCGACGGAAACGCCGTTCCAAGCAATTTTGGCGCTAATAAAGAAAATAAACGCCGGTATCTCGAAAAAAAACCTGGCAAGAATCGACAGAATTGGAGCGTGAATACTTTTCTGTTCGTCTGCGAAAAAAATCTAAATGTGTACATTTTTTCAATTACAGGCCGCATACTCGAATTTATTCCCGTTCAGTGTACAAAGAGTATGATTGTATTGTATATCTCGACTGCATTTAAGAAAGAACATGATTTTCGAGTTAAATAAACCAATACATTAAATGAGATTAAAATAATCATTTAATTATACAAAAAGAGAATATAAATATGTTATGTTATAGTAAACATCAGTATAACATATTTCTTTTGCTTTATTTCGACAATATTGAAATATTTCAATCATTATCAATCATTATAAATTTTATTTTCGATAAAATTATCGAAAGTAATGTGAATGGAACATTAATTGAAGTACAAATTGGCGTTAATGTTATATATCGGCGCTCTATTTTGCCTAGAAATTATAATTAATAACTTTGAACGATTGGAATTAATACAGTAATTAATATCTCGCATTTATATATACATACACGACCGCGTACACGGAAACGTGGCTCTCTTTGAAAGATTAGAATCATTTGTATTTGTATTTGAGGTCTGAGTCGGAGTAATCACACTCCGGTAATGAACACGTGAATACGGGAATCGAATGATCACCCTTTTTGCGGCCGCTCGGGATTTAGGATACATTTATATAAGAGGATCACCAGCGATGTACAATGGCAACCCTGCGAGTCCAAGGGTTGCGTGCGTATCGCCATCCATCATCGCGCATATGTTACTCCCTTTGATCAACCCTTAAGGGGTGAGGTAAAAATTTTCACAATTTTAACGACTAACAGCTGCGTCTAACTGTGGAAACTCGCTCCTTCCGTTTGCAATTCCACAAAATTAAAAATATTTACAAAATTTCCGAATTTAATATCTTAAATTAAAATTTCTTCTTACTTAAGATATAAAATAATAAAAAGAATCGAAATAATTGTGTCAAATGGCCATCATTAATTCATATTATAACTTTTCAAAAAATTATGAAAAAATAGTAACTTTAATCATTCAATTACTATTTATTATATAAACATTTATTACAAAGTCTTATATACAGTGAGAGCAAAAAGTATTCGTACAAAGAAATTTGTTATAAAAAAAGTCTTATTTGTAGAAAATAAACATTAATTAGCAATTTTATACAATGAATACATTCTGTTCTAACGAACATGTATTCCTGGAAGCTAAATTTCTCGTTTGTACAAATACTTTTTAAGCATTCAAATAATATAAATTTTTTAATTTTCGCTTATTTTTCAGATATTATATTTTGTATAATTAATGCACATCATTTAGATATACATAATTTTAAGAAACATACAGTCTATTTTATTCTTTATGAATAAATTAATTATCCAAGAAATGATCGTTAATTAAACGTCAAATTTATATCGATGACTCATTTCTCGCTGGATAATAAAGTTTTTTTAAAAAATATTTTTTCTGTACGAATACTTTTTGCACTCACTGTACATATATTAACTACAACACTAATGTTAAAATTATTTCTTTCGATAAGGGAACATCTTTATAAAAAAAAAATTGTAAAAAATTAGAAAAATACTTATAAACAAAATGAAACCTACTAAAATACAAATTTTATCGAAAACTAGATTCTACAGAGAATACAATAACTTACAAACGTAGGTAACGGAAATGGAAAAATAATATTGTTTTTCAATGGTAATTCATTCGACGAGAAATATTCGGCATAGATTCGACAAGCATGCGGGGGCCACGTGTACTGCCACGTGACCTGTCCACACTTGATATGCTTCGCTGTACACGCGCGAACGCGCCCACAAAGAGATGCTATACGTTACGTTTACTCAAATCTATATGTAAGATTCAGCCGCGGGGGTTCATGCGCGTGTGAGTATACTTGCAACATAAACGCGTAACGCACGCGTATGAAAACCGCAAACGTGACAAAGGGTTGCCTTTATTCAGGATCCTTTATTGTGTTAGGGTAGCTTTAACTCGCCATATTGTCAAGTGGAAAAAGTGCTCAAATTTGTTATTATATTGAATGAATTACGCTCACTTTGTAAAGTTTCAAGTATTTGTAAAGTCTGTAATAATAATATTATAAAAAATATTATCGAGTTTATAAAATTTTTATTTTTATTTTTACTTGATTTGATAATGATTTTATTTGGAAAATTCTAATATTTTTTTAATTTGCATATCGATTATATTACAATTACACAACATAATAATACCGATGAATAGATATACCGAGATAATTTATTAGTTAAAAAATGTTATAAATTTTGTGTTAAATATGTCCATCCAAATTCCAGTCTGCATTTTATGAGTCCAATGCCTCACAAACTGGAATCCCGAATCCCCTGATGGGTTCATTTAGTGCGTCGAGAATGCAAACCAATGATGAGCTTACGTGAATCGAGAACGGTTTTCAGTTTCAACACATAAAGAAAATTTATTTTTAGTACGTCTGCGAGCTTTTTATGTTCGTCCCGTCGTCGACCAATTAAGAGTCATTTATGTAGAAGATTTCTCTCTTTTTCTCCTCAATTGCTGATCGTTCGATCCATAAATACGCGAAGGAATGAGAGCTCGAGACTGGGCGCTAATAACGTACATTTCGCTTTCCTTTTTGTTTCCAGACTTGCGTGCAGGTCCCATTAAATCGAATCCCAAAGTGCCTCGAGCTGTGGCCGGCCCGTGTTACGCCTATTGCCCCTCTAATTAAACAATTAACATATTCTCTTTCCTTACGAGTGACAGGAGTCTTGAAATACTCTTGGTTTGGTTCACCGCCGTAAAAAAAAAAAAGCCAAATACCGCTATAAAACTGTTACGTTCGCGGTATATCAAAATAATTTAATATTTGCTACCTGCGATTTTTTATTTAAGTAGTAGAAACGAACTTCGTGGCGACAGTAATAGAAAATCGCAGCGTGAAAAAGCCGAATCTCTAAAAATCTCTACAATTATTTCTGCGAACAGGAATTTATATTATCTATAGACGGAACGGTTCTCTCGTAATAACATTTATTGCGCACTCGCACAAATTACACTCGTGTTAACGCCACGCGAGATCAAACGGAGGATCGGATGAAACAAGAGTACAAAATATAACCGAGATCGTGGAGCGCGAAATCTGTCCAGGCTCTGGACGCGAAGGTCGTAAGGGGCATAACGGTATTAATCCGAGGGTTGCAATTAATTCTGATACCGCGAGCGTTGCAGTAGTGCGGCACGTCGCCTCGCATCCGTATCTTAGATTACGCGAAATGAGATAACCGCGGCACACATGCAGCCGGCCCGCATCTGTAACGAGTTCCTGAAATATTGCGGTACACGGCGCATTCTTTCTTCAAACGCATATATAGATAGTACGCCGACTAACTGATCGTTTGTATAGTCACGCTTGTATGCACGCACTGAGAGAAATGATTTTGTTATATAGAAACAAATCAAGGGAAAGCAAATTGATATTTGTTTAAAAAACCGATCGATTTGTTACGATTGTAAATTAATCCGTCAATGTAACAAATAATCAATGTAACAAATATCGCTAGCAAGAGGCTCATATATATATATATATATATAAGTCATAGACGATTGCAGGATCCCAAATCGTAAGAAATTGACCAATTCTAATCAAGTATTTTCCCTACATTTGACTATGCTTGGTCGATTTCTTACGACTTAAGACACCATGATCATCTACGAATTCTATGTAAACAAGCTTAAAATCTATCCAAGATAGATTAGATTCTATATAGTTTACTTCTATTACTAATGGTTGGTATAGCAGACTAGCACACTGAGAAAAAAATATAGTTATATATTTATTAATTTTGATAAATATTTAGTTCAATACTGCCAACTAAACATTTGCAGTAAGTAAATATTTGTTTAATAAAAAAAATGATTGTTAAATCAAATTTCTTGTATCAAATAAATGTATCTTTATATTTAATAAATATTTAGTTGGCAGTAATCAATTGAATATTTATTAAAATTGACTATATATATTTTTTTTAGTGTAGCAAACACAATTAAAAAATTTATTAGAAAAACAAAATTTTTTAACATAGAAACGTTATAAGTTATCAAACCTGAAATTTTTTATTTTAGATTTGATGAACTTATAACGTTTCTATGTTTCTTTAGAATGTTCTCTCTAGAACAACGAGAAATTTTCGCAATCGATCAACCAATCACTTGACGAACAATTTTCCGTTTTCTCTGTTTTAACTCTCATCTAATTATGCAACGAAACAGTCACTTT
>Ga0157364_1004363_pt1 | contig 14099 bp, 7 predicted proteins | sample AttsexASBM2_FD_111476 | JGI IMG/M metagenome (GOLD analysis project Ga0157364, IMG submission 111476) | Fungus gardens microbial communities from leaf cutter ant in Ribeirão Preto, State of São Paulo, Brazil - Atta sexdens ASBM2 | ecosystem: Host-associated > Fungi > Mycelium > Unclassified ... | reverse complement strand
GATGACCAGTTTTTTCGACGCGGGATTCGTACGCTACCCGAAAGATGGGAGAAAGTAATGGCCAGCGATGGACAATACTTTGAATCATAAATGTATAACCAGTTTTTTACAATAAAGCCTCGATTTTCGGAAAAAAACGGCAGAAGCAAAGTTGTACATCTAATATATTTTTTTATATTGTGTATAGAGAAATATGTTAAAATTATTATGACATTTCCAGCTAATAATATATTGCTGGTTTACATAATGATTCAATCTATTTCTATATTTGCGCGTGGGCGATGAGAGAAATAACGCTTCCTATTAAGTGCTGTTTGATGCTTTGACATCCGAGCCAAGTAAAAAATATGCTGTATGTAACAATTCCAGATTTTGTACGTTTGAAATAAGTAGCTGGCGCTCTACAGAAAATCTCAAAGAATAATGCTATGTTTGTAGAGCTAAGCGTTTAGTATAAGAGAACGGAGTCTACGAAAATTTCATTTATATGCCACGAGTGAAATTACTCAATGCTTCGGGCAGAGTTGAAAATCAACTGAAAATGATATAATATATATGAATAATATTGTATATTTCTTGTTTATAAAGATATTATTTGTACATAAAAATTGAAATAACTAATATCATATTTGTTTTATTATTATTTTTCCTCTCAAGAAAAAAAATTTTGACCAGAGCACGTAAGAAGCTTGTTATGGGTCTGAGTAGATTGATAATTCTGATCGTTTCTGCTGATTCAGCGAGGCACACTTGATGATAGCGCCGCTATCGCAATATCGAGGAACTTACTTAACTAAAATAGTGTTGGGTGGCATGTCAATTTTATTTGTAACATACAAATTTTTGGCGACTCTGTTCTCTTATACTAAAGCTCCTAGCTCATTTTTACAGGCATAGTAGAACAAACACATAGTGTTCTTCGAAGTTTTCTGTAGGCTGCTGACTATTTATTTTAACGGGTAAAATCTGAATGCCTTATATACAACACATATTGCGAAGAGTCGATTGCAGGAACCGATGATAAAACTACAATTTTTAATTTTCTTTCGTTTTTCGTTAAATTGTAACTAGCAGCCAGCATTGTTGTCGATACTTTAATTATAAAGAAGGACTTTTTAATCCATAAGTGCAATTAAGAAAAACGAGCCGGGGAAAATTAATCACATTTCGTTAGTAAAATAGGGCACTCCGGCATCCCCTTAAAATCATATATGTGAATATACTACAAGTAAGAGTTTAATACTTATGACGGTTGAATCTAGATCATAGATGCTTTAAATAATTTCTATGTGAATTTATAAGGGTGTATCGAAAGTACAAATCTAGAGACGGTTGATTTCGAAAACAAAGCATTTTTAAGAAAAATGTTTTAGACAAAAGTTGTAGGTTTAAAAATATCTACTTACATCCGCTTGACTTTGAGTGGCGTCATCGAGATCAAGTCAAGGTTAAATCGATTTTTAAAAATTGTATACCCTATTTTTAATGAATCTAATAGCTAATATCAAAATACTATAATAAATTATTTTTCACTAAGTATTTTTCAAGTTATAAAGCTTGAAAGTTACAATACCACCGGCATTAGTATTACGTAAGGTGTCCGACCAATGACTAAAACCTCTTGTCTTAGATAACATTTGTTAAGTTCTATTGGAGGTTATACCTGTTTCATTTTCATTTTTGCACTAAGAATTCATTTGTAAAAATGAAAATAAGGTACAATCTCCAATAACTTTGACCTTAACAAATGTTAGGACATAATTCTGAAAACATTCAAGAGATTTTAGTCGTCGGTCGAACACTTTGCGTAATTGCGTGTTAATGCGATACTGTGACGTTCAATTCTCATAACTCGAAACTTTATGAAAAATAACTTTATTGTAATGTTTTGAAAAGCTCTTGATGCCAGCTTGATCATTTCATACACGAAAAAAATTGTTAAAGAAACTGGTAGCATCGAGTTAAAATAAATTAAGCAAAAAGGTATGAAATGAATTAATGAAGTTGCTATTTTATCAGCAGTACATGTAAATTCATATGTAAGCACATGACAAAATATAAAAATACTGTTGGGCAACAAGATCCATTATGATACAATAAAGGTCCTCTTTACATAATTGAATATGATTGAGAGAGAAAAACAATGTCAGTAGAAAAAGTATTTTACAAATACTTTTTCATCAGAATAGATTCCACATATCTTATCCTTACCACATATTTACACATCAATATCTTCATGGCGATGATTTCCAAAATCGCATTCAATTTTGTCAGTGGATATTAGAATAAATATAATGCAAAATAATAATTTTTTTTGACCAATGTGTTATTTACTGATGGAGCCATTTTTACAAATCACAACTAAGTGAATTTAAGAAGATTTAATCATTTAGTCTATTGACAATCCTGATTAAGATAAGTTAACCAACAAAAATTATGAAATATTATAAAATTAAGAAATTATTAACGTTTGGTGTGGGATAGTGCACAATCAGGATTGTCAAATATATAATACATAAAATCGCAGAGCGCGCTCAAATCGCCCAAAATTACAAAATATGATAAATACGCCATTTTTTAAAAATGAAGCATTGAAAACCATCCATGTAGTTTTAATATTTTGTCAGATGCATAGTGATCATGATTGCCAATCAAAATTTAGTCCCGCTGCTCGATGCTGCTCGAAAATACGTACGGCCTCCTCGACCTTCGTTCTGGATCATTTCACCATCTCCTCCACGGCTTTAATCGTTATTTCGATATTTGTCCCCAGAAGACTCTCCACGGCATCAACCCAGCATGTTGACGATTTTTCGCACTTACGTTTATCTTTCCCTGCACAAATAGCCTCTCCACAACTCTGCACGAATATGTAGCTGACCTGATTTTTCGTGTTACTATCCGGAGAGGTTCACGTGTACAGTCTACGTATATGCTGAAACAGGCTACGTATATGCTGAAACAGGCTGTTTGCAATGATCATTATCGATCTGGTCATTGAAACGACAATCTCTCGACCTATTCATTACGCACTCCTATGCCATATGCAATGATGTTACATATATAGATCAATAGTTGTTTGTCCAATCTTAGCGTTGAAATCGCTCATAATGATCATGCATTCATGCCTGCGTATCCTTCTCAATATTTCTTTCATTAGTGTATAGAAACCGTCGACCTCTCCATCCGGAGCAGCCAATGTCGGTGCGTAAACCTGGATAACATTCACAGTAACAGGGTTTGATCTGAATAGTATTACAATTATCACTGACAGTCTGATAACCCAGAACCGACCTTCTCAACCTGCTATACAGTGTATTGTCACGTGCGACTGCCCTCACAAGGATCAGAAAAATAGATGTCCGCATACCTGAAATGTCTATACCCACGCCAGTGCGTCTCCCCTATTTCGGCTACCATGATGTTGCTTCTGAACATCTCATTACACAGAAGCAAGAGCTTATTTGCTTGTCGCAAACCATGGACATTCTACGATTCCCCATTCGTTATATAATTATATAGTTCTACTGACGAAGGCACCCTTTTCATCTCCATCTCCATTTTCATCATTGATTTCGCATGCGATGCCCAATAATCCGCACTCGCATGTCCAGTAGTCAATTTCCCATTGTCTGCCCTGGCAGAACAGCGCCGATTGCCACTCGCCAGGCATCATTATATTCCTATGAGACAACATGAGACTTTTGGGAAAGATAGCGCAGTAGTTTCCTTTTGCTTTCTGCGTCGCAATACTGCATCCGTATTGGTTGTTGCAATCTCGCATGCAATAGTCTATTATCCACTATTTTTAGACATATTTAGGCAAATCCTCACACAATTTAGCCACAGGCAGTTGCCCAGGTATAATACGCGGAGGGCATCCTGTGAGGACCAATTATTCAAAGATATCCCATTTAGGCGCGATCACTTAAAACAACACTACTACTTCTACAGCATATCCCATATACCCTAGAAAACGGTATAAGAAACAAAATAAAATATAAAATTTTATATTATACGTATATTTCCTTATGAAAGAAAATCATAATGAAGAAAAGAAATTATTGAAAATTGTTTCAAATTTTGGATTTTTACTAAGCCACTTTAGTGAAAAAAAGTTGAACACTCCTTCAGAGCTTATGGATTACAAAAATCCATAAAGAGGGAAACCTACTTAGAATTATTATTTCATTAACAGCTCTTTATATAATATTTCGCTGTTTTTGCACATTATTAATGATTCTATATCTGAAGTTCCAAGTCATATCAAAAATAGCTGTGATCTTATTGATAAATTAAGAAATATTTGTTTCGATCCTGATTATATTTTAATCTCTTTTGATGTGATTTCTATTTTTATCAATGTACCTGTAGATTTGGTATTTGATAGTGTAAAAAGAGTGGAGATATATCTCGTCAAAAACGAAAATGTCTTTAGAAGAATTTTTAAGATTCAATTAAATTCCACTTTTTTAATGTTTAACAATAAATTCTACAAACAAATATTTGGTATTCCTATGGGATCACCCTTATCTCCAATTCTAGCAGATATAGTTATGCAAGACTTCGAAAAAAAAGTGATTAGTATGTTGTCCGCACGATTATTATTTTATTTCCGATATGTAGATGATATTATTTTTTAGTTGCTCCGTCTGAAAATATTCATGATTGTTTGAATGTGTTTAACTTCTTACATACTAGACTGCAATTTATCATGGAAGTTAGTATAGACAGAAAACTGAATTTTTTGTATACTTTACTAATTATATATGAAGATCGGATATCGCAAAGCAATCTTTTCCGGTAGATTCCTTAACTATTACTCACATCACCTAGTTTGTCATAAGAGAAGGATATATGGTGTTGTGGACAAAATCTTTTATTAAGTCACCTTCGTTTCCAACAAAATAATTTGATTAATTCTATAAAAAATTTTTTAAACAATGAATATCCAATACAATTTATTTTTTCGACTATTAAAAAATGGATTAAATTTTATATTAATAACTACAATAATACCAATAATAAAATAAAAGAAATTTTTTATAGTTTCTTTTGTTAATACTGTTTTTGAAAAATTTGCGTCAATTGCGAATATGTTTAATTGTAAATTGGCTTACACAATTCCGAATATTAAAGAATTTAATAAAAAAAGGGAAAGACCAATTGATCACAAAATTAGAATGTTGTCTATAAAATCTCGTGTTGTGATTGCGATCAATATGTTGAACAGAAACAATTAAAAACGAGAATGCATGAACACATTTTCAATATCAATAACAGGAACAAATCCCTAAATCAATGATTCTAACCACCGTATAAAGAATAACCGTATAAAGAATAACTAATGTTTGATTGGGATAATATTAAGGATTTTGGATATAGAGCTCTCTTAATAAGAGATTGATATCGGAAATAGTAACATAAAAAGATAAAAACATGGGATTAACAAATAGAATGGTATGGAATCACTGCCTGAATCATATTCCAAAATTATACGAACTCTTTCCGCTCTTAATTTCTCTGTTTGTCCCCTTCCAGTCTTCACTCATGCTTGTCTCCTAGTTGTCTGTGATTATTATACTACTGGATATCGTCAGAATCTTTTATAACGTTGTCTGCATTATTGCTCTGATCTTTTAACAACGATGTAAACTGGCGGATTATTCTACATAATGAACTTTTCTTTAATAATTGAACTTACAACTTTATAACAAAGTATTTAGAACTATAAGTTTTGTACAATAAGTATCAAGGATTTTATATATTAACTGTAATGTTAATTATTTATAGACATGATAATTTTTACAGAGATGAACTTATTACATCCGGATTGATTTGGTTATGCAATTTTTGACATCATTTATGGAAGAAAAAGTTACCAGTATTTTTGTATTCTTTATGATTATATAATATATTCAGACGTTGTTATTTGTTAAGGTTTAATTATTCCGATGTTATTATTTTGTAAGTTTAAATTTCATTTCTAACATTGAAAATAATTCGATCGGAGTCGAAATGTTTGTAATCTTATATTATTACAATATCTTATATTATTAAATAGTCTTTTGTATTTATATGTAGCTCGTTGTTCAACTTTTTATGTTTTGATTTAAACCTATCTATTTTTTCATAGATATGTCAAATAAGGGGATTACTCATAAAAAACAAACGAAGGTGTTATATTAAAATTTACCTTTTAATTTATTTTCTTTTTCTCAACTGTCTTTATACGTTCCCCATTTTCTCATATTTTCAAATAAATAATACTGATGGATAATAAAATCTCATAATAGGAAAAGAATCACTCATCAAAGGTTGCTTTCCTTTTGCAAAATACAAAACGCAATCGACAGCCCTGGGGATTTAACATGGAAATTCTTCATTTTTATTTCCAAAGTAAAAATAATCAAGAACTCTGATCGATTTTCTTATGTGTTATGTCTTAATGGTATATATGTGTGTGTGTGTGTGTGTGTGTGTGTGTGTGTGTGTGTGTGTGTGTGCGTGCGTGCGTGCGTGCGTGCGTGCGTGCGTGCGTGCGTGCATGTGTGCGTGTGTGTATACCACGAAGTAGAAGATAAGGAGACTCAACTTGATAGCGCGCGAAGAAAAAGTGAAACCGATTTGGGTGCTGAATTGGGAGGGAGTCCATGAGAGAAATAATCTACTAATGTGGTCGCCATGTTTAAACAGTCAGCTGTTGTATATACAAAGTAACCCCAGTTATATATACAAAGTAACCTCTTATTTCATACAGGAGACACCAGCAGATCTATTCTGTAACTCTTATCCACACAATATGTAATATTGTAATAATCTTGCAGTAATATTACAAATTTGCTGTAATATTGCTTGATATGTTAGCAATTTATAGGGGAATCTTTGTAGGCTGGACCCTTAGCATTTTTGCTCATAACTCAAATGAGAATCAACATTGATATCAAGATACTGTCTGAAAGCTGAGAAAGCTACATTGTACAAAAAAAATCATTGGGTTTAGTAGATTTTTTTTATAGCCAATTCAAAAAAAGACTCAAAAACGACCCCCCTCAAATTTTTTAATGTAGATTGGACACCCCCTCCCCTCCCAAAAATGCTAAAAACTCAAGTAAAAACATAATGTTTACAAAATTTATGAAATTTCTTCAATTTATTAATTGGTCTCAGTTGATTTGAATCATAAAACAATGAAAATTTGAATGAAAATAGACTTTGAAGAAGAAAAATTGGAATGAAATGACATCATATTGATATTAGAAGAAAATTTTAATGAAATGATATCATATTGATATTAGTCCATATCGGAATCACAATTTGGGCATGTGTAACGTATATCGGCACATTTTGCGTGAACGACTATATTGCATGTATGGCACTTTATGGAGTTATTTTTGGTGAGTTTCAGGCATTTTTTTTGAGCAAATCATACAGTCATTATGCGTTTTTTTCGGTGTTACTTTTTGTTCAGCGCTTCCTTCTTATTTTTCGCAGCTATTCGCTTTTGTTGTCATTCTTATATGTCGTTTCTTATCGCTACAAGACATGGCAGATATTGATGATTCTGATGTTGAGACGTGAGCAGCTATTTCAATGTGTGCACTATCCACAACAATGCGCTGTTCCCCTTCATTATATTCCGTTTCAATAGTGAAAGCCGCTGCATTTTCTTCGCTTACGCCAAGACTAATGAAATGCGAATCATTGAAAATATCAGAATCATATGGACAGATTCCAATGGCTTTGAATCCGGCCACAATGTTTTCTGGTGTTGCTCCTGTCAAGAAAGCTGTTGCCATGAGCATGGGAATGTGAGCAATAGCGAGTGCTTTACCAGCATTTTCTCTGATCCATGCATTGTGTAGTTTGTTGTAAAACCCTTTCACAGGCTCATACACCGAAACATCGAGCGGCTGCAACCAAGTGGCTGCAATGCAGCGGAAACGAGAGCATGGTTACACCGTTTTCAACTGCCAAATCGATTGCTTCCACTGACAAGTGAGAAGTATGATTGTTAAGAAGGAGCATTTGGTGAACTTTTCGATGAATAACTGTATTTGATAAAATGATATATATTTATGCATATATTTAATGAATTCACTTTGCTGCATCTATCCCAATTCATTTGCAAAGCCGACTGTTTCCTTCGATGTGTTAAGTAGAGCGGGTTCATTTTTTTCCTTGAAATAGGTAAAAAGATGGCAGTGAATTTCCGACCGCATTAATAGCGAATGTCAGTGTTATTAAGCTGCCGTTCGACAGATCTGGCCCCCCCCCCTTTTAACGAAATAATTTTTCCCATGCGGCTTGGAACTGTTGAAAAGCCAGTCTCATCCATGTTCTAGATGGAATCTTTGATCGAATGGATGAGTTTCTAACACGAAATCCAAATTGCGAAAAAAGTGGTCAACATTTTCAGAGCAAAATGCCTTGACACGGTTTAAACTTGTTTGTTCGGTTGTTGCGTACGCAAAGACAATTTTTTATGGCGCAGCATAAACTCGTAGTACCACTGCCAGCCGGCCATTTCATTTTCATCCCAGCTCCAAGGATATTCCACATCAATTTTCAATGCAAACTGATAAGTCAATTGCTTTAATTTCATTATGCTTAAACCATAGTAATGTTCAGAGCACATAATGATATATTTCACAAGTGCTTCTTCTTGATCTTCATCAAAAACCTAGAAATATTCGATAAAATTAATTAACAGAGTCATTAAAATGTATCATCATTAACTAATCATTTTTGGTGTAGCGTACGGTGTAGCAATTCGGCGTACAATTTTCAACAACTTTCAACAATTCATCATTAGATACTGTCAAAATATCAAGTACTTCGGCTGTAAATTTGGCGACACATCGGAACAAACTAGTTCGGCTGATTTTGTATGCAGCTACAGTGCTTTTCTTCGATCTTTTTGTTGGTTATGATGCGATCTTTAATTGCATTGAGCAAGGCATCATAATTGGTACCGTGTTTAGTTGATCTCTTTCTGCGATTTGTCATACTAAAAATGTGGAAAAAATCACAAAAATTTCATTAAAATACAATGAAAACCCTAACTTTGAACTCAATTTGGAAAAAAATCACCGAAAATTTCATTAAAATGCAATAAAAACACTTTTTATTTCACTTAATAAGAATTCCGAAGAAGAAACATTAAAAAAATCATAAACAATTGCATGATTTGTTCGGAATTCTCTTTACATTATGAAAATACATAAAAAATGGAGCACAGTACATATATTCACCTTAAATTTTCGATGAAAATTATTCAATTTATAACCTTAGTAAAAAATGGGAATCTTAATTTTCACTTTTTTTTCGATATTTTTTTCATAATTTGTTTGGCACAGAAATCTGTGGGTCGTCTTTTCGCTCCAAAATCACATAAAAAGTAAAATTTAGTATTTTAGAGACGATGACAGTCGGAGTTTCTACTGCAAATATTCGAAATGTCAAGGGGTGTCCAACTTACAAAGATGTCCAACTTACAAAGAACTCCCCTATAAATATCTGAGGCAAATTCATTGAAGTAATATTTTGCAATATTTTTGTAATATTACTGTAATATTAGACAATATTTCTACACATGAAGATAACAATATTGAAATTTCCGTAATAAACTGTAAAATAACTAAGAACAAACGGGCAACTGAGAATTGGTATAATGATTGGTGCATAATTCATTTTTGAAAAAGCTTCATTTTACACTAACAAAAAGAACTTGTGCATGTTTCGGCTAATCTTCTAGTCTCCTTCAGCAATAATACAATAATAGATGGGGATCCATACATTGGTAGACAAAATGCGATGTTACAAATATTGACAATTAATTCGGTCGTGATCATTGTGTGGTAACCCTTACTCCATTACGAGAATCGTTCTCACCAATTGCAAGGCTGGATGGTAGTGTAATGACTAAAATCTTTAAAATTAATATTTGTGGAAAGCTGTAGGTGAGAATTATAATCAATGTAAACAAGACTTACTTCACAATGATGTTGATGATGAAACTTCCAAACATAATTCGCATGTAGATTCAATTATAAAGCAGTTGTTATGTAATATAATAAATAATATAATAAATAATAAATAATAAATAATGTAATAAATTTACAGAATAAAAATATCATAAACACCATTGTCCGTGATAATTAAAATTAATTGGATGACAAGAGACTATCTATTACATATGAGAGATTTAACTGATAAGTGTGATATGTTTTTTTATAACCAAATCAAAAACAGAATGTCGCAAACAATTTATTATAAACAGTATAGTATGTAACCTTTATTAGCTCTTCACTTAAGTCGTCAGAATATCAAAGTTATATTTTATGTTAATAAATTGTCGTTTAATTATAAATTATTTAAGAGAGGCATATAAGCTTCATCTATGAATTCGATATCTACTTGACGATTAATGCCATTCTTTTGTCTTTTAATATATATCATCGCAGACATTAATCTTTTATTGAAATTGCGTTCAGTATTTAAAATAGCCATTTATCATCATATTCGAATCATGATTGCAACTTATGTTATGATTCAGTTATGATGAAAGCATATGTTTCTACGAATGGAAACTACTAGTTCTTGTGTTTAGAAATTCTAGTTTTCTGCATGTTTATCCGACATAAGTTGGATAATTACAATCACTACAACAAATTTTATAAACGATATTCTTTTTCTCTACTGTAGAAAGAGAATCTTGTGGTTTGATTACTCCCTCCCTGAAGTTTATTGACTAAAAAAAGACAGAATAGGACCTAAATCTTTAGTAATAGTTTTAAATTTATCAGATGTGTTATCAATGTATAGTAGAATAAACCATAATTTCTTTGTAACAATGTCTGGCGAAGTATTATTTTCCAGTCATTTTAAAATATGTTTTTTTATTGATCAAAGTTTTAATTATATTGTTCATGTCAAAAATAAACTTCAGAGGGTAATTATTATTTAACAGAATGTTGACAATGAATTCAAGACTTTTCTGGTGAAATATCGAATGTGAAAAAAAAGAAAGCTGTCTACTAACTCGATAATTGTGCTTCTCTTTTGACTGAGAGAGTGCTGGGATAATAAATTAAGATATCAGAAAAGGTGGATTTCTAATACCAATCAAAAATAATTTTGTTGTTAAAATTAATGATAATAGTGTCCAAAAAATTAATTCTGTCATTGCCTACTTCTAGAATAATTGCCAATATTTGAACATCGTATACCAATGTATGGTATGTATCACCATATATTATTATATTATTGCTGAAAAAGGTTAGAAGACTAGCCGAAATATGTACAATTTCTTTTTGTTAAAACGTAAGATAAAGCTTTTTCAAAACGAATTACGCACCGATCACTGTGCCAATTCCCAGTTGCCTGTTTGTTCTTATTATTTATTTTATAGTTCATTACGAGAATTTCAATATTGTTATCTTTAAGTTTACGCTGATTGTGAAGTCTTGTTTTTTAAATATATACATGGGTCGTTTGATAAGTAAATGGCTGAAATTTGGCCTGAAGGAGTTCGAAGAATGGATCTTTCGAGATATCGCGTCATCAAATGGATTGTAGCGTCATTTCATGGAAATTTACCAAACTTATCAAACAACCTACGTATATATACTAAACATCTTTGAAATTTATACAGTTAAATTATTAAAGAATTGGATGGAAAAAGATTAGGAAAAAGATTTATCTTAAAAACATAATTCGAATTAAATTTATTAAATTTTATATTGCAAATAATATTATTCCACTGCATTTAAACAAAATTTCGAATTTATATCTTAACTTATACCAACAAGAATCGTCACCGAAATTTCAGAATATGATGCATATTAATTTGCATAATAAAAAATTGTTACGTTTGAGGTTGAACGACATATAATAATCATTAGATTCTTGAACCTTGTATGCAACATAGAGATCTTCTATTAATATTTGTAACTCTTTTTTCTTTAAATAACAAAAAAGTCTATATTTTTTATCAATGAATTTAATAAATTCAATAGGAAAACGATTACTTAATAAAGAAAAAAATCATAAACTAAAAGATATTCAACAGATATAATTAAATAATAATAATGCAGAGAGTTTTAATTCGGGAGCTTCAAGGAGAATGCAGGATGCGGAGTATCTCTCGGAGGTGGGAGTATGACGTCATGCGGATTGTAAATATTTATTTAAATTGTACATATTAAATTAAGAGGCTTTTAAGAATATTTTTAATGATTGCTAATAAAGCTATATTATATTTCAGTAACGATTTTTAACAAATTTAAAAGAGAAGTGTTGAAAATAATTACAGAAGTATTATTAATTCTATTTGGTATCACTAATTAAATTCCACAAACTTCTCATATTAAAATGTGTTCAATAGACTTAACAGTTGAATAAATGCTCACTGCTATGTTGTATTTTTCTAGATTTAAAAGTCTGATTGAATGATCTAGAAAAATACATAAATAACAGCGAGCATTCACTCAACTATTGAGTCTGCTAAACACAGAAATAAATGCGCATGTATTATTGGCAGTATTGCGTAGGCAGTAATTTGCAGTATTATTGCGGCAGGTCCGAAATAATTATTGATATTGCTCTGTAATTCTTAATAATATTTCCAATAATATATCATGTGATGTAATATAACATTTCCTGTAATATATTTTCTGTAATATCTTGTAATATTTTCTGTGATATTTTGTAATATTGCTGTGATTATTAGTAATAGTTCTGTGCAGCCAGCAGTAGTTCTTTTTCATAAGAGAATAATTGATTAATTTCAAGGTTTGTTCGCATTCATTTCTTTTCAAGATTTGTTCATTCCAGCATGCTCCAATGTGCTCCTATAGCTCCTACTCACTTTAACGAGCGCGTTAGAATAAGTAAATGCTATAGGACCATTTTAGAACATGTTCGAGTATGCGACGTAAACAAATTTCTAATTATAGATCTTATTAAACCTAGAATGAGTAAAAAGAGAATGACGCCAATTAGCTGGAAGTCGCCATTTAATGTCGTATGTATAAAGCAATTTCTCGTCTTAACTTTTTTCTTTCTTTATCATAATGTTGTCTTCTTTCTAACTAACAATAAGGACACTTAATGGCGGAGCCAATCAGCATTCATTGGCGCTACTTTCTTTATACTCATTCTAATTAAACTCAATTGAAAATGCCATTTAAACATAATCAAAGATATTATTGTTATTTTGCTCCATATATCTATAATAGATACTCATAGGAATACAAAACAGATACCTTATGGGAACCAAAGACCTATAGGATACTATACTTTAACGTATAGAAACATTTAGGTTTACATAGGAGTTACAGAGGAGATGTGAATCCTATGGTCCTTGCAGATATTCAGTCCCTATGGGGCATCTCTCCTTTGTCTTACGTATGCCTACACGTTGCTATATGTTAAACTGTTTATTCTATAGACCTTTTAATTCTCATGGGGCATCTGTGTACATTCCTGTGGATACCTCTACTACCCGATTTGCATTCCTATGAATATCTTACGTATACCTATGCATACGGCGCAAATCTTAACTAATTAAGCTCCTACAGAATCTTATAGTCTTCTATAAGAACCCATGGAAAAACCCATATTTTGCAGCACAGTATAATATGGGAAATTACAACTAACATTATATATAATTCTTACTTGATAGGTAGTTAAAAAAGTTATCATCAATATTAGTATTATATGTGCAAGAGGATATTGTTCTTAAATAGATGTAAATAGATAAATGTTACATTTTTCATAAATGGGAATCAGCGTTTTCCGGTATAAATTTTTAATATATTATATTTTTTATTTTAATATATTATAAGCTTAAATTTTTCTTAAAATTACGATAAATATTAGATGTACAACTTTGCTTCCGCCGTTTTCCTATAGATGGCTTTAGCGGTAAGTGGTGGTCGAAATAAATAGATCATAGACGTCATACAATAAATTTGGGCATCAACATAACCCCATAGAAACATTAGTCGATTTGTGTCTGCATCATAAAGTTATTCTCGATTGAAAATGTCAGTTTACGAGCCAAATTCTCGTCATTTGCGGGAGGTTTTAATTTT
>Ga0157364_1004362_pt1 | contig 14100 bp, 5 predicted proteins | sample AttsexASBM2_FD_111476 | JGI IMG/M metagenome (GOLD analysis project Ga0157364, IMG submission 111476) | Fungus gardens microbial communities from leaf cutter ant in Ribeirão Preto, State of São Paulo, Brazil - Atta sexdens ASBM2 | ecosystem: Host-associated > Fungi > Mycelium > Unclassified ... | reverse complement strand
CTCTTCACGGTCCTGGCAAGAATATCCAAACTAAGGATATCAAGCAGGAACTCAGAAAAAACAAACTGAGTGGCGAGAAATCTAAAGCAACTGATAGTGTCGAAAAAGGAATTCGAAGCGATAGACGATCCAGGACGAGAATTACCAAAACAGATAGAGGTCCTGCAGAGGAGGTCGAATGTACCACAACAACGACAACGACGAAGAGCTCGAGCAAAACCTCCTCACGAAGACCACTGAAAAAAGTACGTCGAATTGAAACCGAGTCTGAGACTGAGACAGAACGTGAAATTATAGCCAAGGCTGGATTCGAAGATGGGTATAACAATTTTACTTGATTGTAATATAATTTTCCTAATATTATTTATTGTAAATATTTATAATATAATAATTTATAATATAATTGTTTAATTTTTTTTAATTTTAATAAATATATATTTTAGTAAATATTACGTAAATAAGAGAATTTGTCTAAATTTTTTTTTAATTTCAGACACGCAAGATCGAGCATTAAGAACGACAATACGATTCGCGAGACAATCATTCGGACAGCAAGCAGAGAAAGAAAATCGGAAGTGCCGCTCTCCGAACATTCCTCTGAGAGGAAAGTATCATCGAGAGCGCTCAGTATGGATCGCATCAGGGCATATGTATTGCGTAAATTTGCGAGCACCGCGAGTTTGGAAGTTCTGCGATCGCCTACATACGTGGAGCAAGTGCAGGAAGTAATCGATCGCGCGGCGCCGATTATCAAAGAGAAACTAGAAGAAATCGGAAGACCATGGGGAAAACGTTCGAGATCTGTCGACCTCGCTTGGAACGAGAAATCGCTTCATCAGCACGTTCGAGAAGAAAAGAGACACGGTGATGAAAAAGAAAGTGGAAGAGGAAAAAGCGGAAATGGGATGGAGCGAAAAGCTGATATGAAAAATGAAGAAATAGAAGATTCTCTTGGAAAAGAAGAAATTTCAATCATGGAGAAGAAATCGAGGAGGCGCAGCATAGGATCGGGCAAAAAATCAAGAAGGTGTGAAAGTGGTGACTTCAGGGTCGTCGATGAAGTCGACGACAACTCGAAGCATAGTAATAAATTGGAGCATGAGTCTAATGCGACGCACGATACCTTGGAAGCGAGATTAACTGCCACGCAGAGCATCTTGGAAGATATCTCAAAATCAACATCCGAGTTGGGTGCTCGCAGAAATGATCCTGCCGGAAATGAACCATCGGAATCAGAAGTCTCCGATCACATCATTTCTCTGCCTGTCGTGAGACCGCCATCTTCTAGAAACTCCAAGAGCGCTACCAAAAACGGTTCGGATTGTCTGACGCTGCCGCCTATCTCACCGGAAGCTCCTAAATCGACAAAGAAAAAGAACGAGTTGTCCTTACCAGTTCTACTGACAGCAATAAACAATGGCAATTATTCCGCCAGGAAATCACAAGAGCAAGATGTTTCAAAGGACGCAGAGGAAGCTTCAACGATGTACGACATTACGAGCGATATAGAGGATATAGCAGGTTTTCCTGAAAATAATGAAGATGCGATCGATATAAAGCAGGAACCTAACAGTAATCATCAGGACTTGCTAATATCGGACGTAAAATTTATCAATGAAGAAGGACATGAAAAGAACGAAGATGTAGACAAAATTTTTGATAAGAAATGCGAAAGTCTCGAGGAGTTTGAGGAATTAGAGAAATTGGAAGAAGACAGGAAGTCGGAGGAAGTCTTCATAGATAGTTTAAATGTTACACCGGAAGTAGCTGATGTTCCACTAAGACCAGACTCGTTGGAACCTGATGAAGAGGTTAAACTTGAAGATGATTATGCGGATCCTGCACAAGAGAATGCTTTCGATAGGTTGAAAGATAAATTGATCGAGATCGAAATGGCGGAACGCAGTATTGAGAAAGCGTTGGCTTGCCAGGTTGCGACGTGTGACATTAGCGAAATGACGAGCCAAGCGGAAAAGTCGGTAACTGATGGAAAGATAAATGAAACAGGAGAGCCGATTAATGAGGCGGAAGAAACTGTGAATGAGATACGAAAGTCTATGGACGCGGCAAAAATACCAATAAATAATAAAGATGCTGAGGAAAGGAAAAAGAATATTGACGATGAAAAAAGAAAATCGATAAATGATATAGAAAAGATAAAAGATGTAGCAGAAATATCAAATAAAACAGAAGATTTAAATATAAAAGATAAATTAACAAATAAACCAGAAAAAATAGAAAGTGAAATAAAGGAATCGACTAATAAAACGGAAAATTTAATAAATAAATTAGAAGCAAACGGAATTAAAAAGTTGATGGAGGAAAATGAAGCACAAAATTTGAAAAATACAGTAGGAATATCAAAGAACGAAGCAGAAAAGGTTACTGACCAAACGGAGATAAAGGTAGCAGAAAATACGACGAAAGCACAAGATGAGAGATCGATAGATAAAACTGAAAAATTGAATGAAAAATTATCAAATGGCGTAGAAGAATCAGTTAAGATTCATGTAAAAAATGTGCAATCCATAAACGCCAGATCGCTAGATAAAGATTCTCAGATTACTGAAGTAGTCGAAACAGATGATAATAATACGACATCAGAAACAAAATCTGAAAATGCGACGAATGAAAAATGCGACGAATTTTCTCAAAGCACAACTTCTGAAAATACTACGACCACGAGCGAAAGCTCGATAACGAATCTTCCTAATAAGAATAGTCAAATGAAAGCACGGAAGAAACGCGAAAGCGATAAATTACCAATGATAACGCCGCTTTCTTTAGAACTCCCGTATTCTTACGTTCTTAGTGAAGGTTCCCCTTGTGAGATTCCTGATTCCGTGACGACTGTGATTATTCCGGACAAGTTATATCTTTCTCCCGTTACTCTGAAGGACGAGGATTATCAGCTTGAATCGACAAATCAAAAAGAGAAATCACTTACACATTTCAATACGGAGATTTTCAAAGACGAAAGACAGGATAAGGATCAGCAAGGATATGATGTGGAAGTTTTTGGGGAATATATTCGACCAGAAGCCACCATTCTGTCCATTGATACCGATTTTGTACGTAGCGTGAAAGAAATCAAATCGAGTCAAGACATAGTGATCGTCCATCAGGACTTGAATAAAATTAAAGAAGAAGGTGAAGAAGAAGTTGTAAAAGAAGATGATGAACGAAAAAAAACAGAAAGCCATCAAGAAAAGGAAAATGATAAAGAAAAAAATGTAAAAGAGGAAGAAATGACAAAGCTTGCGACATTGGAAAATATCATGGAACACGAAGAAACTAATATAAAGACGATTGAATCCAACGATGCTGAGGAAATTTCTTCTGGCGTTCTTGAATATGAATCTTTACCTGATATCAAAGATTTAATGATTGATACTGTTTTGACAAACGAAGGAACAGCAGAGTTCGCAACTGAATCCAAAAGCCTATTGGAAAATTCATCGGAAGAAAGCGGAAGTACACAGAATACCCACTCGACTACGAGTGACATTAAGGAAAGCACTACGAGCAATCAATCGATTGAGAGTTCAAGTCCGGACAGACCAGTAGTACCAGAATTAAATCTGGATTCACTTCAGGATAACACGGTGTCATCTTTCAAGATAACGACGAACGAAATAGAGAAGGAAGACAGAGAAAGCGACACTACGATCTCCTTGGTCGAGCCATTGATTTCGGATGAGAGGTTAATGAATCGGTTGGCCGATCATGAAGAAAAAATTATTACTGAAGGATTGACAGAGAGAGGTTTGCAGTCAGAGATTCCAGAGGCTGATCAATTGTATCATGCAGAACATATGGAGTACAAATGGTTGGAGAAGGATCCGTTATCTACGGAAATGAACTTGGAAGATGAAACGAAATCTCAAGAGAACAATATTGATTTGAAGACGACTTTACCGGAAAACGCTATACAAGTCGATTTAGTTTCACAAGAAAAAGCGGAGACAGAGGAATTAGGAAGCGAGGAAGAAATCGCAAGAGAATTGATAGATTTATTGAATAAAGATATACAATTTCGCGCTGAAGAATTGAATTTGAAAAAAGAATCTATAGATAATGGAGAATCTGAGAAAAGTAATTTAGAAATAGATGATGAATCTAATCAACCGTTGTCAACATCTATGCATTCGATATTAACTGAACAAGAAAAGAAGGAATATGAAGATTCTTTCCATGAAACAGATGAAATAGTAAGGACTGAAATGATTAGTGAATTATCAGGTGACATAACGGATATCAGTCAAGATAAAGATAAAAACAATGCGATAATAGATAATGAATCTGAAAAAATTAAATTGGAAATGATAAAAAAAGCACATATAGAGGAGTCGCATGTTGCACCTTTAGCACAATTTGAGCAAGATGAAATATTGGAAGACAATAGTAATTCTGAGATAGCTAATGAAAATATTACAGTTAAAAGTAAACTTGATAATATTAATGCTGATCATATCAATATTCAGGAAAAACTTGAAGACAAACAAACGAGTATGGATGTTCCAGACAGCCAAAGTAGCGACAGTGAAATTAAAAAACCGAAAGCAGAAAATATAAAGCAGGAAGAAAATGAACAAAAAGAGTTACAAAGTCAGAATAAACACGAACAAGAAAAATTAGAAGCACGCGAAGAATATAAACAAGAAAAATTAGATGTTGAAGAAGAAATCGATCAAGAAAAATTAAAAATTCAAAGTAAAGATGATCAAGAAAATATAAAGATAGAGGAAAAAATTGTAAATATGACAGCATCTCCTTTAGAAATAGTGGAATCAAGGAAAGATTCAATAAATGAATCGATGAAAAATGACGATGGAAATGAGGACATTAAATCAAATAATAAATCTATTATTGACGACGATCAAACAGGAAAAGATATGGAAAATGAGAAGGAAGAGAAAAGTGAAGACCTTTCAGAGAAGGTAGAGAGCGTCCATGGACCAATTATGAGCGCAATATCAGAACAATCGACAGAAAATCATTCTCGCTTTGGATATTGGACTATGGAAACGAAATCATCGACTGTGGAAACAGTAATTGAAGCTTCAGATTCTAATGCGAGTACAGAGAAGATTGTTGCTGATGAGTCAGAAATCATCGCGGACGAATCGCTTATTCAGAAAAAAGACTTAGCAGCAGTTGTAAAAATTCAAGCTTGTAAGTAAAATGCAGCATTTTGATAAAATTATGTTGTGATTCTTCAATTATGCTGCGTTAGCAGTATAAATAACTGACCACCGACTTTCTTATCTTTTATTACGCTTAAATAATATAACAAGGTCATAAGTTCACGAATATAAATAACATTGCAGTGTCATTAATTTTATTGAGAGAAGAAAGAAGAATAATGTGATTTTGAGAGATTTATCACATTATTTAAAAAATAAAAAGAGAGAGAGAGAGAGAGAGAGAGAGAGAGAGAGAGAGAGAGAATAACGAAGATTATTTTTTCAAGGTATCCGAGGATTTTTAACGCGTCGTCGCATGCGAAGAAATACAAGCTTAGAATTTTCTTCTAATGTTCCATCGACGCAGAAGATTACGGTAAATATAATTTTTATAATAATTTTAAGCCTTGATCCTTCAAAAAAATAGTTATGGATTAGTTATGGATTAATATTTCAAGGATAAAATAATACTAATTTATAACATAATAAAGCGTTACGATTACATAATTGTATAAAAAAATTAATTTCTGTTTGTTCATGTTACATAAAAATTAATAAAAATTATATAACGATCTGCTGGGCCTAATAAAATAAAATCTTTTCTAAATTCTGTTATTGCATTCTTTATAAAAATACGATTTTGCACATGGTTATTTAATGTGTTGAAATTGATCTTGGAATTGAGTCCATCAGTTTTCCTCTGTTTTGCCGAGCAGAACAGCTGGACGCAATATTTCGCACGCCACGCCCGTCGGAAGTTTATTACATAAAAGAGGAAGCGGCGGGTCACTGCTAAACGTCAGCGCTTTCATGATTGCAACAGGCGGTTTGGCAGTAACTGGCTTGGCAAATAGACCCGAGTTTTCCCTTAAAATAATTGTTTGTTAAATCAGAATTGACGTCCACGGAATTGATGTCTTATAAATTGTTTTTGTTACATTTCCTTAAAAACTTCATGTCTCAAAATAAAATTTATTAACATTAATCAATTATTTGTTAATTTTTCTATAATAACAAGTATTTTTCTTTAATAGTAATTAAATAACTAATCAATTAACATACTTTCTTTTTTCTAAATAAAAATCAGATGTAATTGAACTTTATGGTAATGTTTAGAGCGATCATCTGATACCGCAGGATACTTCGAATTTGCGAGAAGCCAGACGTCTTCGACGAGAAGAAGCTCTGCGCAATACAACACTCTCGTTAGAGAATGCCTTTGCAACAGGTCGACTTCAACATACAGGCGAATTTCACGATTCTATGCCGTTGCTTCCTTTCGATCTGTTAAATAGTAAAACTGATTCAGTCACCTCAAACGATTCTTTGGCTGAAGAAGTTGATATTAAAGAAGATCATATATCTAATGCAAAATCTAGTGCCAATGAAAGTGATACCGTGTAAGTAATAATTCGTAAAAGAAAAGAATGAAGAATGCATCAATTAAAGTACATAATATTCTTAGAATGTTATTAATATTATTAAAAATTAAAATAGTATTATTGTAATCTTTTAAAAATATTATATAATATTTTTAACGTTATGGAAGTATTCTATTGATATTATATATCTTCATATAATATCTTAGTTATTATTCCTTTAATATCCGTGGAATATCATTAAAATATTTATTAATATTAATTATTATTATATAAGATCGCAATGTAAATTTACAATAAGTAACAACAAGCTTTTATCGATCTGAGCTGAATCTTAATGCTTAATTAGTGTTTTGTTGGATTTTATTTACACATCCAGTTCTACAATTGCGCAATGAAATCATTTTCAATCTTTACACGCAATCTTAAATCGAACTAATGCAATAGTTTTACAAATTAAAGTAAATTGCTATACTTCCTTATGTTTGTATAATGTTATAATAACATTAAATATTATTATTTTTTTTAATAATTATATAATATTATTATCAGCAATTGACATATAACTGTATCTATCAATATTTCAAGGAAATACTAATATACTTTAATATTATATAATAATAATAAAATATTATTAAAATGTTACATTCAATATTCTAAGAATACGCCTAAAATATTACTTAACATTAAATAATATACTTATAGAGTTACTCTTTAAATTATAGATATAATAAGCTATGCATTCTCTATATAATCTTCAACGTTTATACTCCTATTAGAAAGAGAACGTAATATATTGAAGCTACGTAAAGTTTTAGATGTGAGCAAGAATAACAGCCATTTTTAATCTCATAATAATGCGCAGTCTATATTTATTATTACATACATGTTTCAATTATTAGGATAAAGTCGCCTATTATGATATCTTTTTTTAAAGGCATTTTTGTAATTTATTTAATTTGTAATTTAAATTTCTATTTTCATGTCAAATTTATGGAAAATATATTTAAGTTTTATTGCCAAAAATTAGCAATCGATAATAGTTATACTTTGTTGTATGTGAAATTTTTTATCAAAAATACCGATTTTGATCATTCAAAAAAAAGAGTCTCTAATATGAGATACAAGGATTTTTTTTTGTATGAGATGGTATCTAACAGGAAACTAAGGAAAAATAAAGATAAACTTATATACACACTTTTATTATATTACATACAAGTAAGAACAAAGAATTAAATGTTATATATAATAATTATATAAAGATAAGAAAAATAAAGATAAGCTTATATACACACTTTTATTATATTACATATAAGTAAGAACAAAGAATTAAATGTTATATATAATAATTATATAATTTTTCGATGTGTGTGTGAATAATCTTAACAGTCATTTTTAACATTTCGTTCGATAGTGCTTCTAGATACTGAATTGTTTAGATGCTCTCTTATTTAATTTAGTTAGAAATATCCTGAGTATCTCATATTATGACTTCCAAGCTTTGCGGTTTCACAATCACCAAATTTTTACAGTTAAATCATTATATCATGTATTTTTCTATAAATATGATATTACTTTATCACTGTATGTATCACTATGCAGATTTTATTACCTAATATTTATTTTTATATATATAATAAAACAAGATTAACCTCAATAAAATTTGACAACATTCAATTTTACAAATTTTTTTTTGCAATGACTACACGCATGATCTAATAATGAATTTTCTACTAAACAGGTTTCATAACAGTTCATGAATTAAACATATATGCTTAGTTAATAGATTTAGTTTAGTAAAAACTCCACTATCTTATATTAGGAACCTATAATCTCATAATAGGCGACTTTACCCTATCTGTTACTTATTGTCTTAAATTAAAACTTTTGTGTAAACATCTTTTGCTACTTGTCACAGTCGCGAACATCGGACTACTTTCCACAAAGGCAACACCTTCGTTGATCCCACCTTTCCAATCGTGATGCATCTGCTGGCGGATGCATCCCGCAATTGCCACTTCACGGTCAGTCAAAATTCCCATTCAAATTTTAATGCAAATGCTAGAGGAACCAAACCCATGGAACCGACTGTGGACATTGTGATGCTGGGTTATCCGAGAGACAATGAGAATCAATACCTGAATTTCATAACCAGCGTCGAGGATCTGAATTCCAATATGGATTCCTTGACTCTGCACGATGTGAAAAGCACAAAGAACATCAGCGACGTCCATCCTTCAACGACCTCCGGCGAGGGTAGTCTTAGGGAACCCTTGGCCCTTCCAGGAGTTTCTCAAGGTGTCGTGATCGAAGAGGTGACCAGCTTAGACGAAGTTGTCCCATCGGAGTCGACGAAATCGTCGACCGCGCCGAAGACCTCGCTGGATACAAATAGCTCAATGCCATCTGAGGAATGTGCCCTCGAGGACGCGAAGAATGATTTAGGGATATCTCCGAGAACTACGGGTACAACGGAAGACCGGAAACAAGAAGCTGAAGGACAAGAGTCTGATCGCAACCTTGAGAGTGTTGAAGACAGCGATTTACACAGCGACGATGCAAATAAAAATTTTAACGAGTTCTCTGGCAATAGCCGTGAGCACAGGGAAGAAGAGAAGGATAAAACGTGAATATATTCATGAATCATGTATTCGTGGAGATGTGTAGGTTGAGCAGGAGGTCGCGAATTGTATGATCGGCCATTTGATTCCTCCTATTAAAATCGTTAGGAATTTGCAAGACAATGATTGTTAGAATTCCATTAAAATATTTTGCAAGAAGCATTTGCGTTTTATATTATTCTTAACACAAAATTCAGAATATTTGTTTGTTTGTTTGTTTATGTAGAAATAAATAGATGGTACGAGAAGGATATCACTCAGGAATAGTATTACTGTACACGAAAAAAATTATGCACATAGTGCTCAATTACTAATTTATATACGAGGGACATACAACTCTAAAGTCACAATTTCGCTACACAATACAAGCAAACAGTCTCTTTATCCGCTTTTTACATAGTTTGAAATTATATTGTCTATCTTTGTATATGCAAAGAGCATCAAATAAATTGCATATATAAGATAACTCAATTCGCTTTCACTTTAGAATATCTACCATAAAAAATATTTAATCCAATTAATAAATATTGATAGCTTACTAATAATTTACAAATTAAATATATTCTTAGTAATAAGATACTTCTAACGTCTTTACTGCACAATTATATGAATTAATTACAAGTTAACTGTGACGCAAAAATCTTAAATTGATGGAAATAATTACTCGTTTTATTAATATTTCGCGTTAGGATAACTTATTATTTAGTCCTGGCTCCTAGAAAATCGAAAATGCAAAAGCGAAAATGCAAAAATGAATATACAGTATAGAGAAATTTCATCATAGTGAAATGTTTTGTATTCTTTGAATTTCTATAATTGGCTGCTAATTGTGTCCGTAATAATCAAAAAGCTTCGAAATCGAGCTGACAATGTTTTGCATTTGGATCACGCAGAATTAATGCAAGCAGCTCGGATACAGACCTTGGTACATATTTTTAGTGCCCGCCGCGATCTAAAGAGAGAAAGAGAAGAGAGAAAGAGACGAATGACGATCAGTATCGTGGTCGTCTCGAGCGTCCAGTGAGCGGGGATCCAAGGTAAGGGCACGACGCAGTGACGTCATCGAGCGTCGCGACGACGGCGCCGTCGCTGTCGCCGCCACTCGCTACAACACGCGTGCAGGCATCACCGCGATCAGTCGCAACAATCGTTTTTTTTCTTTTCTTTCTTTCGTAGTGATCGTCGTGTATATCATCGTTTCCAAATTCTGTCACGCTCGCTAATAGTCACGAGCAATCTGCTACCGCAGCTTTGTCACGTACATCTAGTATCTTTGAAAGGTAAGCGAAATCAGCATTCGCGAGTACAGCTGCAGATAGATTGCTTCGTTCTGAGAAAGTTTTCGAGACGATATCTTTATCGCATTCTTTTGCTTCACCTTTCTTAATTGATACTTGAGTTATTTACGTATTTTTAAATATGTACAATTTGGCTTTCGATTTTGATTGCTTTTCACAGTCATGAAAATGACATTAATGAACATTGAAAATGACGATCGATTTTTCTTTTAAAGAGAGCCTTTAATTAATAAAAGATGTGTCTGCCATTTTAATGTCTATATTACATTAGAATTTGCAAACTTCCTAGCTATTAATATTATTATCGATAAATTGCACAGTGAAGATCTCTCTCTCTCTCTCTCTCTCTCTCTCTCTCTCTCGCTCTTTATTTTATATTTTTATAAAACGTTTTATAGAATTAGTTTTATCTAAAAATTTTATATTGATTAAAATATTATTTAATATCGCCTAACAAAAATAACATATCTTCTACTTCTCTATCTTTGGGAAATGTTTAAGATCATCGTGCAATTTTCATTTGTGAAATTGATATCCCAATATAATCTAAACTAATATAAATTAATATAAAGAATAACAATATATTCATATTAATTAACAAACAGAAATATCAATTATAAATAATTTACAAAAACATTTTGTTAGACACGAAATATATGTGATAGAGAACGAGAGAAGCGCGTCATGTGTACGCGCGAAATCTAGTGGGATCGTTATCGATGTCCGAGCTGGCCGATTGGATGACGCGTATCCGAGCGAGTATATTTTCGTGATGATGAGCATCGGTGAAGAGTTATGCGCGAATACGCAGAGATCAAACAGCGGACGCAAACAAATTGGAATGTTCTTGGCCGCACGCGCGCGGACTTTCGTCGACACTCTCGCGAGCATCAATCATCAATCAGCGTATATTGGCCTCAGGACGACGAATTCACTGTGACGCGCATGTCGACCGCACTCACGAGACCAAAATTAATGTTATCCCAGGCGTATTACGAACACTTTGCGAGCTCCCCAATACAGCGTTCTCCCCTGACATGACGCGATCAATCAAGCCGCAAGTGGAAGAATAAATGTCCGAATGGTACTTGAACAAGTATATTATATAAAGTTCTCTAAATTAAATTGCTTACATTATATTTCTCAATGAATGAGCATATCGCTCAGGAACAGAATAAACCGAAAATTGAAAATACTCTAAGAATGAAGAAATATTCTGGTACTTGATTAAATTTAATGTAATGTAATAGCAATTTTTTCATAAATCCTGTATAATTCCTTTTTTTTACTTGATTATAAAACAGATAACGTATAACGTAATAATAAAAAATAGCATACATACACTGAGAGAAAAATGTATTAGATTTTAATAAATAATTATTTGAGTAGCACTAATATAACATTTATTTACGGAAAATTAATATTTGCTAGATAAAATATAATATTAATAGGTAAATCAAATCAATGGTTCTTGTACCAAATAAATATATGTTTACATTTAGTAAATATTCAATTGGCACTACTCAAACAAATATTTATTCAATATATTTTTCTCTCAGTGTATAAAAAGTAAGATAAATTCTTTCATGGTAAAACGTATTTAAAAAGATAAAAATAATTTATGGCTTCACGGTTTTATGGTAATTCAAATTGCTCCCGAACTGCATTCTTTCTCCAGTTTTCTCGCAAAGCGAAGATCCAGCACATTCGCGTTTTTAGCTTCATTTAAAAGCGCGCGAAGGCCGTCCCGCAGCTATCGGGTGATCAGCGCTCACCCTCTGCCAACTTTGTACGAAATTAACCCATCCTCGGATACGTGAAATAAGACATGAAGGTGATCGACGATTCGGAGAAACCGAACGGGCCTCTTTCGCCGGCGGGTTATCATCGCAGAACGCATGCGTGATAGATCCATCTTTCGTTCGAGGCGGATAAACCGCGCTTGCTGAGCTAACTCAGCTAACATATACCTCTTTGTCGTGCGTTCGTTGCGCATCAGTTTCCCGTTCCGCTTCTGGCTAGGAGGACGCGCGATAAGGAGATCGCGGAAGTGAGCGCAAAAGTGTTCTGCCAAGAAGAGCGATCGTATCTTTTTCGTGAGATAAAATTCCCGCTCCCTAGAGAATCGGAAAGATCTTGTTCCACCTGTTCTCTATCGATAAATCATCGTGGAGAACATCGATTTTATTGAAGACTGTTTTCATAATTATTTTTTGCGATTCATTTCGCAGATGTCTATCGATTGATATTGGGATTTCCCAGAAGATTCCTGAAATAAGGGAAACCTGGTTTTTTTTCTGAAGAAAATTTTTACTGAGAAGAAAGCCACTCTTTTTTTTTGCTCATTAATATATTTATAGTTGATTGAAGATACCCTGAAGTGGTTATCTGTCCTATTTCCGCTAGCGGGATTATAAATAATCAAGGGATTATCCTGTCTGCAAGATTACTCACTTCCGTTTTGGAACAAATCTTTAAATATATCTTCTATAAATCTTCATTCGGTTTTTCATTCGGAATACCATTCCGATAAATCGTCAGGGGAAATAGTCTGTTCTTTCGGGAATGATCTTTACAAATAATCAAAAATAACCTGAATTGTTTTCGCTCTTGGAATCGATCTTTATAAATAAGCCGTGAAGGTACACGAATCTCTCCGGAAACGATTTTTGTAAGCAATCCGAGAAAACGCCGAAATTTTTGCGGAGTCGGCCTTCGTGAAACATCTTGGAGAACTCGAAATTTTACGAACGGACTTTAACGATCGAGACACGGAGCTTCGCATAACCGGCTTAGAACTCCGTTCATGTCGCAGACTTCGAAGGAGGACGCCGACGCGATGAAGGCTAACACCGCGGCGACGAAGATCCAGGCCAATTTCCGTGGATACCGCGTGCGCAAGCAGCTGAAGGAATCCACGCAGCGCCGTCGTCAACAACAGCAGAATCAGCAGAACCAGAAGCGGAACCAGCAGCAGCAGCAACAGCAGGAACATATGAAGCCGAAGGAGCATCTGCTGAAGAGACAGAGTACTCAGGAGGCGCTCGAGGAGAAATCGGCGACGAAGATCCAGGCGGGCATTCGCGGTTTCCTGGTGCGAAAGAGACAGCAGGCCGTTCAGGCCGCGGCAACGAGGATCCAAGCCGGCTTCCGTGGCTTCAGGACGCGGAAACTGCTGAAGCAAAATGGCCAATAAGCTGTTCTTCCTGGTGTGAGAGACGACGTGGGACGTTGACGTGTGCAAGAGGTTCTCCCCGTTTATGTCTCGTGATTGCGCTGACGTAAATTAGAACTTGTTACTGATGTGATGCATTTGCTGCAAGGCTGAGTAGAAGATGTGATAATTACTTCGATCTACATATATATTTCCGTTTCTCTTAAGATCTAACAGAATTATACTTGACTATTGAATAAATTTTTTTGTGTGAATCTCTGGAATGTCTGGAATGTGTCTTTCTAACTTATATAATGCTATCAGATGAATATTGCAAAATTAATCATTTTGAAATATACGTTAACAAATTTTTCCAAAAATGTTTTAATTTAACACACCTAAGACATGCATATTATCTATTTGAGTACAGATATATATTCTTTATTATTATGCTTTATTATT
>Ga0157364_1004361_pt1 | contig 14102 bp, 15 predicted proteins | sample AttsexASBM2_FD_111476 | JGI IMG/M metagenome (GOLD analysis project Ga0157364, IMG submission 111476) | Fungus gardens microbial communities from leaf cutter ant in Ribeirão Preto, State of São Paulo, Brazil - Atta sexdens ASBM2 | ecosystem: Host-associated > Fungi > Mycelium > Unclassified ... | reverse complement strand
TGCACAGTAGTTAGCACGGACCATGAGTAGTAGTATATAAGATAGACTACTTTGTATTAGGAACTCTATCAAGTTCTCTTGTGTCACTCAATACAAGAGTTAGTTCTTTGCTTAACACTTTGAGCATTGAATCATAACACATGGATAGTTATATAAATAGTCGGTAGAATATTGTTGTGGTTCTCTATTGAGTTCTCTTGTAAATTACACAACTCGTGTTTCCTACTAGATATCTGTCTTTGAGATTTACTTGTAGTGCTGCTATTGGACATTGGTCTAGTGATTGCCACAATATTCAACTCCTCAAATGCTCTCTGCTGCTTCTCTCCCCAACTCCACTTCATTTTTTTTCTTGTCATCTCATGTAAAGGTCTTGCTATAGATGCAAAGCCTTCGATAAACCAGCAATAGTAATTTGTCAGTCCTAAAAACTTCTGGACATCTTTGACACACTTTAGTGTTGGCCAATTTCTTACTCCTTGCACCTTTTCCTTCTCCATTCTTATTATGTCTTCCCTTATTATTACTCTTAAAAATCCTACTTTTCTAACCTTTCACACATACTTCTCTGGCTTCACAAACAAATCATTTTCCTCTAGCCTCCTCAATACTTCTTCTACAATCTCATCATATCCTTCTTCTGTCTCTATTGCTATCATTATATCATCAATAAACACTGCTACTTTTTCCTCCACTACTAAATCTCTAAGCAAATCATTTATCATTGTCTGGAACATTATAGGTGAGTTAGTTAACCCAAAGAACATTACTGTGGGTTCAAATGACCTCTCTGGTGTTGAGAATACTGCCTTCCACTCATCTCCTTTCTTTATCCTTACATTGTTATATTCCTATCTTAAATCCATCTTTGTAAACACCTTCTTTCCAATACTATCTATCAGATCTGAGATTAGTGGTAACAGATAATTATTCTTGACTGTCCAGCTATTCAAATACCGATAATCCTGCACCATCCTCTTTTTTCCATCTTTCTTTGGCACAAAGAACACCAGTGACATTTGTGGTGACTTTGATGGCCTTATATATCCCTTCCTCAACTAATCCTTCATGAACTCCTGTACCTCTTCCCTTTCTACTCCCGACAACGGATAGATCCTGCCTTTCTTTGGTACAAAACCTTCTCTGAGGTCTATTACATGATTCTATGTTTTTCTTATCAGCATCCTCTCTGACTCTTTCTTTTCAAACACCTTTATATATTTATGGAACCATCTTGGCACCATTTCCTCTGTTGTTCTCAATACTATCAGGTCTTTCTCTTTATCTAACTTCTCTTCTTTCTCTGCCACTATTCTTGCTATCACTATCTCTTCATCTGTTGTTGGCCTTCTCATTTTCTTCTTCCATCCTGGTTTTATTTGCTTTTCTGTCTTCCACTTCTTTCCACATTCATCCAGATATCTTGTCATCTGTACTTTCCCTGTCTTTCAATCTATTTCTGGGTTATGGCATGCTAGCCAAGGCATACCTAATATAACTGTTCACTTCTGTTCTCCTATTACAATCTATTGATGTCCTCTCTTTATGTCCCTTGAAAAATATCTCTACTTCTACTGTATCTCTTATTGGCCCTACATAATTTAGCATGCCATCAACATTCCTCACGTATATCGGTCTCTCCAGCTTCATCCTCTTAAACCTATGCTTTCTCACAAATTCTTCACTCATCACTAATCTTGTTGTTCCACTATCTAACAACACTTCTATTACAATCTCTTCCTCTTCTTCTTCTTGTTTCAGTTCTATTTTCATTACTACCTCTCTTAACATCTTTTCCTTCTTTTCTTTTTTCTCCACTTTTGTTTGTCTCACTTCTACTCCCCTCTTTGCCTTTTCTTCCTTTAATATTTCTTTTCTATTTTTTACTACTTCTTTTCCATCTCCTTCTCCTCTCTGCATCACTTTATTTTTCAACACCTCAAATCTATTTGAGGGCATTGGTGCTAGTCCCTCATTTCTACAATTATAGGCCATATGCCTGAATCTTTCACAAGCAAAACACTTTCTCTCTTCCATTGCTCTCTGCCTATTCTCTTCTCTTCTTCTTTCCCATATTTCTTTCCATCTCCACTCTTTCTCTGCTCTTCTTTCTTCTCTTACTCTCATCTCTTCTACTTTCCTCCATTCTTCATCTACCCTCTTTCTTTTTTTATCTTCTTTCTTTTCTTTTTGTCTTCTTTGTTCTTCCTCTTCCCTTCTCTCTTCATACTCCTTTCTCCTTTGTTCTCTATCTTCCTGTCTTTTCTTTTTTTTTTCTGCCACTTGCAACTCTAGTATTTGTTTTTGTAATTTTAACATTGTCACATTATTTTTCATTATCACTTTCATCAATTTAACTGCTTCTTCTTCACCATATTTCCTAACCATCTCCTCCATATTCACCTAACTAATATCTGCCATCTTGTTTCTGATCTCTTCTTTTAAATATAAAATCTATTCTCTCACTATCAATTGTTACCAGTGGTATTCTAATCTCTTTCTCGTTGCCTTGGTGTCTGACAATGGTATCTGATCTTTTCTCCAAAAAAATATTCCTTTGTAAGTGCTAGCTGGTATTCTTCTTACCTGACCTTACACTGTCTACTGCCCTACTGACTACTGCCCTAAAGAACACTGGCTAATATCCCTAAGAAGGGAATCTCTAATCTAGACGTTTTCTTACTGGATAATGCCACTGCTCTGTGTGGACAGGTCATAAGGGGACCCTGCAGCACAAGCTTTCTACATGAATATAGTTATCTATCATATCCACAAAAAGTGATGTGACCAATGTACATGAGTGGGCTACCATGCAAACGACCGGTCAAGCTTCCCCTACCTGACTAGTGTACCCCTTAAGCCTAGAGCCTGGTTATAAATCTTCTTGACTTTGGGCACACTGCCTTCAGTTGAGGATGATAAAGAGTAAAAGAGAATAGGAGTCTGTATGATGCAGAGTCCCTAGAGGTAGTTGAGTTCTACTGTTGTGGCAACTACTAGTTATAATGACCAATAGCAACACAAGCAATAAATCTCTCAGTAGGATATCAAGTGGAGATTACAAGAGAACTCGACAAGAAGTCTCTGCTGTATTAGAGTCCTATTTATACAAACTACACCTGGTCTGTGCTACTAATAATTAAACTTGCCCTTATGTCCATGCTTCATCCTCATATCTGTCTCATGTCTTACTCAAGGCCACTATGTTGCATTCATGTGCTCTAACATTGTCTTTTAGATCCTTCTACCATGTTCTAGGCCTATTACATCACATCATGTGACATGTTGTGTGACTGCAATATCATGTGCCACTTCATCATCTCAAAGAAAATCAAAAAAGAAAAGAAAACAAAATTGATATAAAATCAGAGAAATTAAATAAAAGAAAAGAAAAATTGTCAGTGTTCAAATTGTTCCATAACAATATCCAGATTGTTGCATCACTACCATAAGGGCATGTTGTGAGAAAGATAGCCACTATAGAAGGTGGGCTTGTAGATTAGACATTAGAAAGGTAGTATTACTGTGTGTTACAATTCAGTAATCTTAGGGTTGATCAAAGAAGGGAACCTTGTATTAGAGTTAACATAAGAGAACTTGATAGAGAACTTTGTACAAGATAGTCTACCTTATATAATAATCACTCATGGTCCATATCCTACTACTTTAGCCTACTCTAAATAACCATGTGTAAACCTTAAAACTAACATGTGTTTAACATATATTATGATATCATTGTTCCAGATTCTTCTACTTCCTTCTATTATGTCATGTAAGTATGTGATGATGTGACTATGACAGCATCATATTGTGACAGTTTGTGACAGTAACTTGTAATGTCATGTTAGATCCTAACTCTAGTTCTAAATAGAAAATAAATTGAAAATAAAAATAAAAATAAAAATAAAAATAAAACAAAATAAATGAAGTCTATTCTTTGTAATTCTGATATTACTCCTCCTTCAAGGTTTCTCCTTCAGAGAAACTGACTTCCATTTTTGCTGGTTTCTTTTCAACTTTTTCAAATATTCATTTTCAAACTTTCTATTATCCTACTTATACAACATCTTTGCTGTATATTTCCCCTGGTAACTCTCCTCTCCTAAAGTCTCTTTTCTCTGCCATATTTAGTTTATCCTATCTTCTTACTTCTACATTTACCCTCCCCTTGAATTCTGCTACCATTTTTTTTATATTCTCCAAATCTTCTTTTCTTTTCCAACTGTTATACTCTACTGTAAACCTTTTCCATCTCATTAGATACTTCACTACTCTCCTTACTTTTCTTTTATTTAGTATTTTTTTACTTCCTACTCTTTGACTCTTTCTACTTCTACTAGTTTTGCCTCTTCTACTTTCTGTCCCTCTACTTGTTCTTTATATTATACTATTTGACTAACATTCATAACTAGATGAATTCTCATTGAAGTTGGCAGTTGTAATTTGACTGCATTGGTAGATACTATCTTCTCAATGGTATATGGATCAACATATCGATCCACTAATTTTTTGCTGGCCTCTCTTTGAATACTAGATCTTTCGTACTCAGCATTACCCTATCTTTTGCTTTCCATTTTTCTATCTTCTTCCCTCCTCTATTTGTTTGTTGCTTTATCTCTTTCTGTACTCTTTTTAACACTGCTCCTACTTTTTTTTGCACTTTTTTCATTCTTACTGTAGACTCTGTTGTTTTCTCCATCTTTTTTTTTTTTAATATCTATCCCCATCCTTAACTCTTTTTCATAGTTTGCCATAAACAGAGATGCTTTAGTTGTTGAATATGCCTTGTTATTAATTGCAAACTCAGCTAACACTAGCCATTCTGGCTAGTCTTTTTGTCAATAATCTACAAAGAATCAGAGATATTGTTCCAACTCCTAGTTCATATGTTCTGTTTGTCCATTTGTTTGGGAATGGAATGACATCAATAGCTTTGTCTCAATACCTACCATACTGTTTAACTCCCTTGTTATCTCTGCTGCAAACTATGGTCTCCTATCTAATACAATACTCTCTGGCAACCTATGTAACTTCTATACATTATCTTTGAACAACTTTGCCAACCCTTTTGCTGATGTTGTTATGATGCATGTAAGGACTAATATTTTTCTTTTTCTTTTATCTATTTTTTCTTGATTTTATATTTCTTTTCTTTTGAATTTCTTTTTCTTTTTGACAATGAAGAGGCATGTGACTGCAGTCACATGACATATCACATGATGTGAGGTCATAGGCCTAGAGCAGACTAGAATGGACTAGAAGGATAATGTCAAGGAGCATGTCAACAATATGTCAACCTTATAGTATACACATGGTGCACTCATGGATAATGCATGGACTTTAGGATAAGGTAAATATTAAGTAGCATGGACCACATGTAAATTATATAAATAGGATAGTAATACAGCAGAGACTTCTTGTCGAATTCTCTTGTGATCCCCACTTGATATCCTGCTGAGAGATTTATTGCTTGTGTTACTATTGGTCGTTGTGACTAGTGGTTGCTACAACAGATGTTTTTTCTATTGTTGTCACAAAATGTGTTATCTTGGATAATATATTACAGACTACTAGGATTCCATCTTTTCCAGCTACTAATGATAACTTTGTAATAAAGTTTACCATTAGATATGTTCGTGATTTTTCTGGAACCTCACTTAACTTCAACTTTTCTGCTGGCACTTCTGTTCTATTCTTCATCCTCTGGTACATATCACATTCTTCTACATATTTTTCCACATCTCTTGTTACTCCTGGCCACTAGTAATTTCTTGTTACCAACTTTATTATCTTCTACTTTCCTCCATGTTCTACTACTGGTATATTGTGGTGTAACTGGATTATCTCCACTCTTAATGTTTTATTCTTTGGTACATACACCTTCATCTCCTCTACTATTCTAACTACTTCTTTGTTCTTACTTCTAGCTAGTTTTATTTTTTCTAATATATCTACCTCTGATCCTTCTATTACTACTTTTGATAAATTACAAAGCCAATGATCCTTAATAAATATCTGATTCTCATTGTCCTTTTCTATGTCTATTTTCCAGTCCAGTCTCCTACTAAGTTCATTTGTCTTTTCTATTTTTGTTTCTGGAACATGTTTTAGAATGAAGTTAAATCTTGACAAGTAAGATGCCCAGTGAGCTTGTCTTCTATTCAACTTCTGTGCTTTTATAAAATATTCCAAGTTCTTGTAGTCTGTCCAAATCTCAAACTTGAACTTTGCACCTTTTAATAGATACTTCTAGTTTTTTAGTCCTCTTATAACTGCTAACATTTCCTTGTTATGAAACTTGTAGTTTCTCTTTGTCTCATTTAGAGATTTTGAGAGGAAAGCTATAGGCTGCCACTTCTCATCTTCACACATCATAAATAAAACTTCTTCTGTAGCATAGTCCAATACATTTACTTTTATTCTCATTTTTTGTCTAAATCTGATGCTGATAATACCAGTTTTTTTGTGAATCTCTCCTTCAACTCTCTAAACACCTTCTCTTGCCTTTCTGTTCATTTCCACTTTCAGTCTTTCTTTACCATATCATGTAATGGTCTAGCTATTGCTGTGAAATCTTTGATGAATCAACAATAGTAGTTTACAAATCCTAGGAATTTCTGTATTTCTTTAACTCTTTTCAAAGTCAGTCAATCCAAAACACCTTTCACCTTCTCTTCTTTTATCTTAATTCCCTCTAGTCCTATTACCACTCCTAAGAATCCTACCTCCTTTACCTTCCACTTGCATTTTTCTGGTTTTACATACAAATAATTCTCTGCCAATCTCTTCACTACTTGTAGGATTTTATTTATCATAGTCTGAAAAGTTACCAGTGAATTTGTTAATCCAAAGAACATTACCATCAGCTCGAATGACTCTTCTGGTGTCATAGATACTGCCTTTCACTCATCTTTTTTTTTATTTGTACATTATTATACCCTCATCTCAAGTCCATCTTAGTAAATACTTTCTTCATACCTATGTTTTCTACAATGTCTGAGATTAAAGATAAAGAATAATTATTTTTAATAGTCCATTTATTTAAATATCTATAGTCTTGTATCATTCTTTTCTTACCATTCTTCTTTCTTACAAAAAATACTGGTGTTATTTGAGGTAACTTCAAGAGTTTGATATACTCTTTCCTTAGTTGTTCTGATATGAACTTGTGCACCTCTTCTCTCTCTTCTCTTGACAATGGGTATACTTTTCTCTTCTTTAACACAAATTCCTTTTTTATATCAATAGTATGGTTATATAGTTTTTTGGTGGGCATCTATTCACTGGCTTTTTTACTCAAGACATGAATCCACTTGTAGAACCTTTCTGGTACCAGCTATCTTGTCTCTTTCTCTGATTTCACTGCTTCTTTTTCATTATTCTATATCTCTTATTCTTCTGCTACCTTCTTTATCTTTACCTATCAAGTTCACAAACAGTGGACTTAGTTTCTTTCTATTTTATTTTTCATTTTCATTTTAATTTCATTTTAATTTCATATTTTTCTATTTTTAGAACCTAGGGTTAGGGTTAGATCATGAGATGCAGAGAATGAAGTAAAAGGGTCTAGAACAAATGATGTCATACAACATGGATACTATATGTTGACCTCATGTACTATACATGGTTGTTTAGGGTAGGGTGCACTGTAGTTAGCACAGACCATTGGTAGTAGTATATAAGGTAGACTAGTTTGTAAAGGGATCTCTATTGAGTTCTCTTGTGTTACTCAATACAAGAGTTGATATACTGTCCAACTCTAAGAGCTTTAGTTCATAACACCACCATTCTCTCTTTCTTAGAGTTTCTCTTTTTTCTTGCTTTTTTCTTCTCTTGTTTCTTTTCTGCTTCTTTCTTCTTTTGCTACCCTGACTTTCCCTGCTTTGGTCTCTACTGTTTTCTACATTCTTCTAGACACCTCATCATCTTAACCTTCTCTGTCCTCCAGTTAATTTCAGAATTGTGATGAGCAAGCTATGGCATTCCCAAAATCACATTCTACTTCTGTTCTCTATCATACCTATTTCTGTTCTCTCCCTATATCTCTGATAATAAATATTTATCTCCACAGTATTTTCTATTGGCTCCTTCTTATTAAAAGTTTCATTCATATTTCTCACATAAATTGACCTTTTTATTTTCTCCAGCTTAAATTCTTGTTTTCTTGTGAACTCAGAACTTATTACCAATTATATTGCCCTATTGTCCAATAATGCCTCCACTGTTATTTCTTCTTGTGTGTCAATACTATCCAGTCTGATTTTCACTGTTACTTCTCTTAACATGTTCTTATTATCCAGATTGCAGCAGGATGTATTATCCACTACTCCAGAGAGCATTGCAAATCTGTTACTACTTTTAGAACCTAATCAAGGACTATTAGATTCTTATCCCTATTTAAATTATTTGATCTATTATTTTCTGTTCTCTGCCCATTTTTTCCATATTCCAGTTTTCTGTCTTCTCCAATTCTGCCTTCCATTCTTCTATTTCTACAATTCCTAGCTAAGTGTCAAAACTAACAGCAGTGGACTCTAAATTATTTCCATTTCCTTTCCATTTTTATTTTCTTTTCAATTTAGCTCCCTTTCTATTCTTAAAACTAGGATTAGGGTGACCAGATCACATCATTACACATCAGTCACATCAGGTGACATGGTCACAAGTCACAAGTCACATAGAAGGACATAGAAGGTTCTGGGAGGATGATGTTATACAACATGTGTAACACATATTGACCTTAAGACAAATACATGACTGTTTAGGGTAGGCTAGAAGTAGTTAGCATGGACTATGAGATTTTAGTATATAAGGTAGACTATCCTGTACAGAGTCCTTTATTGAGTTCTCTTGTGTGAACCCAATATAAGGTTTACTCTTTTGACCAATTCTAAGATCTTAAGTTTGTAACACTAAGTGTCCAAATTCTCTACAGTTGTAGCAATTCCTGTTTCCCTTATCTATATCCATGGCATATGGGTTTTGAGGTGCAAACACTGTCTGTCTCAATTAGTGGTACATTTGTACTACTAATCAATATTAGTTAGAGGCCTTTCTGCCTCTATCAGCTTTTTTCTAATTGCTCTACTCATTCCTCTCTTAAAATTTTCCACTAATGTTCTTTCTTCCTATCTGTTTTCTCTTGCTGCTCTTCAAAATTTCTGCATGAATTCTTCCATTGTTTTTTCTCCTTGTTCTATCCTTTTTAGTTTTGCCACCTTTACTGACTCCTCATCTTCTCCTCCAAATTTCTTTTTTAGTTCTAACAAAAATTCCCCCACTGATCCAAATTCCACTTCTTCTACCTCTAAATCTTCCAATAAGCTTTTTTTCCACATATTTGCTGATCCTTCTTACACATATGACAGAATCTATTAAATTTGCTCTTCCACTGTAGCTCCTCTTATTCTCATTCTTAAGTATAGCTTGCATGCTGTGATAAATCCTCCCACTCTCCCTACTTTTCCATTAAAAACTGGTGGCTTGGCCATTTCTATGTTGGATTCTGTGTTGGATTCCTCTATTGTCCCTACTCCTTCCATAATCAGAGTCTGAATCTATGCCTACATTGTGGCTAACTGCTTTTGTTATTGTCTGATGATAGCATATAAGTCATGTTGACTCATGGTGTATGATATTGGTGATAGTGATGAGAGGAATGTTAATGGTGGTGGTGGTGTGGGTGGTGAAAACATATATAAAGGGAGAGTAGAACCTGTGCTAGTCTCTCTCTCTGACTCGTATTCTAAGCTGAACTTAATCTTTGTAGGTATTAGTAGGCCCTCTTCTTGTCCCACCTCACACTATCTACTGACTATTTTTTATCTACTGTTTTAAGGGAAGAGTATATAATTTTGGTCTAAGAAGACCATTCTACTCTAAGCAAGATCTTAAGAGCACCTGCTGTTCTTCTGTGTAGACAGATCACAAGGGGGTCTGTAGCACAGAGCTAATACTAGAAATTTGTACAGAACACATCCACACAAGGTTATTATGCTTATTAAGCACCAGTGGGCTTTGATACAAACTAAACAGTCAAGCTTTCCCTATCTGACTAGTATATCTCTTAAGCTTAGGGTCTGGCTTTGTCTTCTTGACTTTGGGTAGTATTGATCTTAGTCAAGGATGATGAGAGAGTAAGTAAGAAAGGGCTCTGAGCTGGGCAGTTTCAGAAAGAGGAATCAAGTTCTAATATTACAATTCAGTAATCTTAGGGTTGATCAAAGAAGGAAACCTTGTATTAGGGTTAACATAAGAGAACTTGATAGAGAACTCTATACAAGATAGTCTATCTTACATACTAATTACTTATAGTCTATGCCCTACTATTTTAGCCTATCCTAAATGACCATGTATAAGCCTTAAGGCTAACATGTGTTTAATATATGTTATGACATTATTGTTCCAGATCCTTCTACTTTCTTTTATTATGTCATGTGAGTATGTAATAATGTGATTATAATAACATTATATTGTGATAGTTTGTGACAGTGACTTGTAACATCATATTAGACCCTAACCCTAGTTCAAAATTGAAAATAAATTGAAAATAAAAATAAAAATAAAAATAAAATAAAATAAATGAAGTCTATTCTTTGTAATTCTGATATTTCAGGAATGTATTTTCTAGACAGGTGGACTTGGCATATGACAAGATGAAAGATAACTTTTGTATTGAGTAACATAGAAGAACTCGATAGAGTTCTAAGTATAAAATAATCTATCTTATATACTACAGACTATGGTCTATGTGTACACTATAACTAACATACTCTAAAGTACATATACTTTTCATAAGACCAACATATTGTTGCTATGCTATATGATGTTATTTATTCTAGTATTTTCTATATTCTTCTCTATATCACATGATTGTATAATTATAACTGTGACAAATATCACACATAATGTCACATTACTCCTTCTACCTAAGTTCAAAATAAAGAAAAAGAAAAGAAACTCAAAAGTAAAATAAAATAAAATGAGAAAAATAAAATAAAATAAAAAGAAAAATAGAATAAAGTCAAGTTCATTATTCACAGCTCTAACAGTAAGATAGTATTATTGTTCCAGAATATTCTATAATATTCTTTGTAATATATGATTGTATAACTATAACTTGTAACAGTTTATAATAGTTATGTGTAATATCACACTAATACCTAATCTTAAGTTCAAAAATAAAAAAGAAAATACAAATAAGAAAAGAAAAGAAAAGAAGTCTATTGTCTTCAATTCTGATAGATATGGTTTAACTTGTTTGTTCTTAATTAGATCTCTTATATAGTAATAGTAAATATTAATATGTTTGGAATACTTTTCTTGTATAAGGTTAGATTTTCAGTATTGCAAAGCATTCTGCTTACTAGGTATTTGATCTACAATTAGTAGTACTAATTAGATAGTCAATATAAATGTTTATATAGGTTAAACTACTACTTATTCTCTATTATTACTTGTATTTCCTCAGCTTTTTATTATAGTATTCACTATAAATAAGTGATTGCCAGTTGTCTACACTATATTATGTTGCTGTGTATTCTATTTCTTTCAATATCTAAAAAAGTAAGCTGAGATTATCACTATAGATATAAGAAGTTAGAATATTAAAACTAATCTCATTGAGAAGGTTTGTTAGGTACAGTTTATACTTAAAGGTGAAAGTCTGTGGAGTTGGCTTGGACATGTACAGAGTGTAGAAACTTTATGTAATAAGCTTGGTGATATGGACTTGTTGGAATGACCTTGGCTTCAAATTATGTGTTGTGTCTCTTATGAGCCATGTGGTTATAATTTCAGAGGATAGTCTTATAGGAAGTTATAAGAAGAGAAGTAAAGTACATCACCATTGATACTGGAGATTTAGTGTCAACTTTAGTCAATGATCAGGCTAGCTATTACAAAGTAATCACCAGCCTTAAATACATAAAATAACAAAAGGAGTAATTAAAAACAGATATCTGAGTGAGTTTCAGTAATAAAACACTAAATAAGAGTTCAGATTTGGAGAGGAGAAAACTCTACATAAAGTCTGATTAAATTTGTGGAGTTTGAAGGAGATAATTAGGCAACAGAAACAGATAAAGATAACTATGTATTTTGACTCAAATAAAGCCAAATAACCATGGACTTTTGATGGAATTAAGTCTATTATAAAGTATCAAACCACTGATAGAGTTTTGGGCACAAATAAAGCTAAATAACTACAGGAATTTGATGTCAAATTGAAGTCAGATATGTCTTAGATATGTTTTGGAGTTTAGAATATGACAAGGTTTCTCATTTAGACAAGCTAATAGTTACAATTAGAAATAGCTATGTTATTATAAAATGAACTACTCACTTATTTGTGATATTTGAACCTTGGGTGTACTCTCAGAGGTTTAGGAGTGATTTAGAGGTTCAATAATAATGATAATGATGATGAAGATTAATAATAAATAATGTTGTTAGGTCTAAAGTCTAATCTTTAGATATAGAGGCATATATACAAAATAGTGATGGTCTGTGTGCAAGCTATTTCTATCACATGATCAAAAATCATATCTGATAGGGGCTGTTATCTGTCATAGCAGATATCAGGCTAATTTTAGAAGGTAACTAATTATGTTACTATATTGATATGCTTGTATCTCTATTAATACTTATTGCTTTGAGATACTATATATTATGAGAAAATATTTGATGAGCACTTTCCAATACAAGTTCAATCATGTGAATCTATCCAATCTTTCATGAGATATTAGCCAATAAAGCTTTTTTAGTTACTGATAGCCTGATATCTCTGTTGTTTGTTGTCACTTTTGTACATCCCACATATGTGTGGATAGCCCTTATTTGGGGCTTTCCAGCACAACTTAGTTTGTGAAAATTAGTTCACTAGTTGTTGAGATACAAGCTGAATAAAGTTTGTGATATATATATTCAGCTTTAGTTAAAGACAAGGATATTGTTTTTTGCTGGTGTTTTATCCAGGATATTACTCCATGAGCTATAAGTGTCATGGTATGCTTGAACCCTTATATTTTATTTTAATTTTATTTTAATTTTATCTATTTTCTTTGATTTAATTTAATTTTTTCTTTTCTTTTCTTTTCTTTTTTAAAAATTTCTTGGACAATGAAGAGGTACATAGCTGTGATCACATGATGTATCACATGACATAATGTCATAAGCCTAGAATCTGGAAGAAGCGACTAGAAGAATGATATAAAGATATATGTCAATAGTATGTTTACCTCATGATGTATACATTATACACTTATGGTAGATGTATGGACATTAGGATAGGGTTATTTATCAATAGCATGGACCATGTGTTACAAGTATATATAGTATAGGAATATATTGGAGACTCCTTGTTAAGTTCTCTTATAATCTCTATGAGATACTTGGTTGATAAGTTTGCTTTAGTAGTTTATTTAGATCTTGTACCTAGTCTGAATCAGAGTGTGTTACAACAAACTCATTGCTAAGTCTATTATAGACTATTTAATACTTGCAAGTATTAAGCAAATATCTACAAAGATATAATCTAGCTTGATAATACTTATTGAAGAGATTTGTTATTTATTGGACAAGTTTGACCACAGCAAATCCTATATTAGAATATGAGTCAATTATTAGATATATTAGAAATCTAACCAGTTGCTAGTACTTTTGATAGAAACTGAAGTTGCACTGCTTATTATTGGGTTCAAGTATTTAGTTTACAAAGATCTTTCAATTCTTGCAATTATGACTTATATGTATTCCAAGAAACTCTTTGGTTTTCCCAAGGTTATAACATTTCCATTTTATCATAAATTTTTGCTTTAACTCTAAGAGAAGTAGGAATGTTATAACTTAAGTCTTAAAGTTTAGAGTTAACATAAGAGAACTTGATAGAGTTTCAAGTACAAAGTGTTTATCTTATATATACTAGCTGATGGTTCATGCTATACTAAATCTAGCCTATTTTAAAGAACATATGTTATCCATAAGGTTAATATATAGTAAATATGTTATATAATATCATTGTTTTGAAACCTTTGATATTCTTCTGTGTATGATCATGTGACAGTTTGTGACAGTCATATATGATATCATGCTAACCTCTAACT
>Ga0157364_1004360_pt1 | contig 14103 bp, 17 predicted proteins | sample AttsexASBM2_FD_111476 | JGI IMG/M metagenome (GOLD analysis project Ga0157364, IMG submission 111476) | Fungus gardens microbial communities from leaf cutter ant in Ribeirão Preto, State of São Paulo, Brazil - Atta sexdens ASBM2 | ecosystem: Host-associated > Fungi > Mycelium > Unclassified ... | reverse complement strand
TCTCTCTCTCTCTCTCTCTCTCTCTTTTCCTCTCACTCTTTCTTGATAAGCAGGCGAGAGCGGGGAGTCAAGAAGCGCGCGGTGAGCGCCGCGTTCCATCCGCTTTCAATCGTCGTCGTCTTTCCGTCACCTCTCGTTTGTCCCCGGGCCACGCGAGCGATCAGCGGACGATCTTTCACGCGGAGCCGCCCTTCCTTCACACCACTTCCCGTACTGTCCCGAGAATACGGCGCGAGACGGCGAATCGAAGCGATGCTCACGACGCCGATCGGCCGATGTCGCCGATTCGCCACAAGTTCGCGGCCGCGCTTGTACGCGACCCCTCCCGCAGGAAGAACAGACCCACCCTTAGGCCGGAGGTGCGGACCGAAGATATCGTGGATATCTGACTCGGATAGACAGCCCCCTCGAACCCTGGCTGTGCCCATCCGTGATCCGTTACGGATCGCCCGCCACCTCACGACGAAACACGAAACGAGATTCTTATGCGCCTATTATGTTCGAGCAAGATGATGCGAGATAGAAGTTGTGATCAAAGTCTCGCTACAAACGTTTTGCAGCACTTGATGGACCAATTAAAAGAAAAAATTTTACAAACTGACCAATTAAAAAAAGCGTTTGCAGCATAGCGTTGATTGTACCCAGAGTCCTAAATTTATAAAAGAAGCACGACTAGTGTTAAATGTTCTGATTGGTCATTGCAATCAAATGATTAGCAGCCAATGATAAACTTATTTCTGTGTACTAAAATGACTGCTTAAAGCTCTGCGCACAATAGAAGAAATTTCTTAATAAAGAATTAGGAATAAAGAATAAACGATTTTAATCTATCATAAATCGAATACATCGGAATAGAGAGTCTCACAAAGAGAGAGTGGCAAACTGAATCACTTGACCCGTTTCCTCTGATTGGACATGGGCAATCAAGTGATGCAATTTGCCACTTTCTGTAAGGCTCTCTACATCGGAATACACGGTTTCTGATAGGTTGAAATTGTGATTGAAATTTATTCCTTATTCTTAATTCTTTATTTTTTCTATTGTGCGCAGGACCTGATGGATGATTGGTGGCTTTTATATTCTTGCAAACAAAGCCATTTTAGTACTTTTTCTAATACTTTTTAATACTTTTACGATACTGACATAAATCGGTTGTGCTTCTCTTATAAATATAGAACTCCAGTCTTAAGCCCAATGTCCACGATGTTACGAAATCGGTCGAAGATCTCGGACAGAGAAAAAATTAACAAATCAATTTGAAAAATTTAATCACATGACCATTGCGATTGGTCATTCAATTCTTTCTTCATCCGAGGGTTTGGACCGATTTCTAGCATCATGGACATAAAGCTTTAAGTGTCACGAATTAATTAGAATGCCATAATAGCATCTTAAGACAATACAAGATGATCTTGGAATAAAAACTGATTATGTTGAATTCACACTGAATCCGACGTGTATCGTACGATACTCTGCAACCAATCAAAAAACAGGATTTTGCTTCGTATCATCGATAATAAAATCCTGCTTTCTCGGTATCAATCATAAAACTTTATTTCTAGGGCTGTGTCTAGGGCAAAGTCTCGCTACAAATGCTTTGAAGCATTTGATGAACCAATTAAAAGAAAGAATTTTACAAACTGACTAATTAAAAAATGTTTCAAAGCGTTTGCAGCATTGCGTTGATCGTACCCTAAGACGGAAAGTAAAAAGTGAAAATTTCAACCAATGACGTTAATGGAAAATTTTTCACTTTTCACTTTTTATTCTAGGAAAAAGTTTCATGATTAATACTCTGTTTGACAGAGCAATTGTTGTCCTTCGTACAACGCACGTCGGATCCAGTGTGAATCATTCTAAATGCATTCAGAAGCAACGACAACTCTGACCGCTCAATGAGCTTTTGTATCTGTTTGATCTATACTTTTAGATCTAACGGAATATGCCAATCAGATGCAAAAGTTCAATGAGCGCTCAATGAGCGGTCGTGCTTCTGGAGATCGATTGTATATCTATACCTAATAATCATTGCTCACTTTTGTGTTTTCATCTCATTTCAAAATACACTGAATTCACCCATTGTGGAGGATTGTGGATTTTGAAAGGAGGAAAATTACAAAAGTGAGCAAAGGTTACTAGGTATTGACCAATTAAATTACGAATACTCTAGTAAATTTGCCCATTTTTGCCTAATTTTCACCTCATTTGCAGATACATAATCGACCCCCAGATCCAGAAGGTTGTATATCTCGAAATAAAGTGAAAATTATAAAAGTGAGCAAATTCTAGAATATTCATAATTCAATTGGTCAATAACTAATGAATTTGCTCATTTTTGGCATTTTCATCTCATTTCAAGATATACAATCGACTCTCAGCATATGGATGTATTCAGGAGGTCGATTGTGTATCTTGGAATCGATTCTGTATCTTGAAAATTAAAAGTGAGCAGTGATAAATAGGTATTGACCAATTAAATTATAAATATTCTAGTGAATTTGTACACAATCAAGCCCCTGAACGACAATCGCTCACTGAGTGCTTAGATTGTGTTCGTTTTGTCTCACTCACAATGCTTTAAGCGTCGTTTCATTCTTGTTGTTTATTAAATATTAAACAAAAATAAATGATGTTCACAAGTGTGTAAACATCACAGCGAACACAGCCTCAGTGAGCTCATTCATCTGATTGGTCTGTATTTTAGGATCTAATGGAATATGCCAATCGAGCGCATTCCGTTTAAATATTCATGCAACGTCTATAGTATCGTGAGTTTTTGCTCTTTATTGTTGTCAACACTGATCCTAGCATGGGCCATGGGATAATAAATTTGAATTTCGAAGAGTGTAACGTATCGGTATTACTTGATGTTTTTCACCTGTTGCTTTCGGTTTTTTATGTGACAACCGTGTTCTCTCCCACGATGGTTAATGTGACTGGTATTTTGACAAAAGATGAGAAAGGTAAAGATATTTACATTATTTTATCATATTAATTAATTGTGAATACATACACATGTTTTACTAAGGATCGAGATTTCCATCTCGTCGTTACTCATCAAACTATTGTTGAATAAATCATAGATAATTTATTAATTTAATTACGCACATATAATTATAATTTTGCACATGCGTATAGTCTCGTATATGCAATTGAGTTTGAAATTAATAGAATCCCTGGTAGAAAAATGTTGCTGAAATTATTTTATGTTTTGGAACATTTTTCAACAAAATTTCAGCATCTCAAAAAAAATTTTAGTTTAATTTCAGCGATTTTTAGCTGAAAAGTTCATTTTCAACCAAGACATTTTCAGAAAAATTTCAGCAATATTTTCAGACAAATTTCAGCAAGAATCTCAGAGAAATTTCGATTAGATTTCGGTGTTTTTTCAGTATGTTAATTGAAAAATTCACTTCCGGTGAAATTTCAGCAAATTTTCAGCAATTTCATTGAAATGTTCCAAAACATGGAATAATTTCAGCGCAATTTTTTCACTAGGGTTGATTGAAGTACATAGGAAAATATTTGTGAAATTGACTTTAATGAAAAAAATTTGAGTACTGTATTATAAATACTATATCTCAATATGAACAAAATATGTACTTTGTTACATTGAATGCAATACATGAGCTCTAAAATATTTAGAAATATAATTATATATATGTACTTTAGATGACAAGAGAACATCTGTGGAAAATATGGACGAGGAACGTAAAAGAGAACTATCATATCTCTATCTTTGTCACTTGGAAGAAGCTAAAAAGTAAATATATATATATATTTACATTAATATGTATATATACATATATATGTATAATATATTATAATGAATATGTTTTGTCATATTTATTTATTATTTTATTAAGTACTTACATTTATATTATAAACAATTTACATTTTGAATTAAAAAAGTAAATAAGAAGATATTATCATCTACTTTCTTCTATAGATGGATGGAAGTCTGCTTGAGAGAACCATTACCTCCATCGATTGAGTTGGAGGAGAATCTTCGTAACGGAGTGTACTTGGCTAAACTTGGTCACTTTATGGCACCCAATATTTTACCAGTGAATAAAATCTATGATACCGAACAGCGTAGATATAAAGCTGCTGGATTGCAATTTCGTCATACAGACAATATAAATTATTTTCTGAAATGCTTGGAATCGGAGCAGCTACCGCTGGTATGTACAAAATAATTTTTTTACGATACAAGAATATATTGTAATTTATATATATAAACTTATATATATAAATTTTGCAGAATATACTGGCACAATTTAAAAATAAGTTTACAATATTTGATTTTTTTATAGATATTTCTGCCAGAAACAACAGACATATATGATAAAAAGAATATGCCACGACTGATATATTGTATCCATGCTCTTAGCAAGCATTTATTTAAATATGGGAAAGCACCATCAATGCCAGATTTATATGGAAAAGTAAATTTTTCTGGTATGTATTTTTTGTTCTACTATATTGTCTTGAAAATGCAGAAGTATTGAATATGAAATGATTACTAAAATTTTGGATATTATTTTCTTTTCTTTCTTACTTTAGATCACATAGAGATATTTATATTTTGTATACCTATTCTTTCAGAGGAAGAAATTGATACCGTTACTAGAGAACTGCAAAAACATGGCATTCAAATGCCTGCTTTTCAAAAAATAGGGGGTCTATTGACGAACAGCGCTATGGATACAACTACTCTTCATGACTCTGTGATCGCAATTAATCAAGCTGTGATAGATAATGTATACTTGTTTCCAAAATTTGGTTTACAAAATAATTTTGCATGGTAATACTAATATAATTTTATGTTTTTAGAACAACGATAAAATTTTACAAAAACTTCGAAGTAAAGAGATGCAGTTAAATAATGTTAAACCTGCTTATATAGAAAAATATATGAAGGCATTGTCGGAAGCTAAAACTGCAAAAACAGAGGCAGCACTTAACAAGGTATTTGATGCTTACATAATTTTGTGTTGTATGTTTACGTTTAGGTAATTGATCTTTTATAATTTATATGATGTTTAGTCCCTTAATGATAGTTACGTAGCAGATGAATACGATGAGTTATTAACACAAGCAGAAATACAAGGACACATTAATTATGTAAATGGTAAATACTGTCAAATTTCAACGATTATTACAAAATTGTATCCAGTTTAATTTATGATGAGATATATATTTTAGCCTCATGTGCATTGGAAATCATTGTTTCATCTTTATCATATGATAACACAGAAATAATAGCTGCTTTGAAAGTGCCAGCATTATCTTTCAAGGTATAGTAAAAAGTATTTTTTTTTTTGTATATAATAACTAAAATTTCGATCATAACGTTATATATGATTATTCCACAGAATATATATTCTGAGAATGTTGAAGATTATAAAGAACAACTAATGCTAATATTGAATAAATTTGAGTGGAATGATATATATCCATCTGAAAGCATTCAGTATTGGACAGAAATATTTCAGAATTCGATTAACAAAGGAAACGAGAACGCACAACGACGTCACAAACGTTAACATTATTAAATTAACGTATACTGTTTTATGATAAATTTTAGAGAGATGTATTACAAATTTTTATTCGTTACAGGAGAGAAAACTATCGAACATCTGAATATGGCTTTAGAATCTGCGGACAGAGAAAAATTTTATGAACTCTTGCAAACTCCGTCTCTAGAAATCTCTCATTATATTGATGAATTTGCAGTCCCATTGTATTATCAGGAGATGAAGGAAGATCATATAGACTCTGGGGTAAGATCACATATCTATGTTTATTTTATTAATTTCTTATAAATAAAAACTAAAATTTTTTTAGAGTTTTTTTAAACTAATAATATTGATGATTTTTTTTTAATAGACAAATATCACTTATGATGACATAATCGGTTGTATATCTGTTTTATCTGTTATTGCCACTATTACTAAAGCGGTAGACACAGGAAATCCAGATTTCGTATACGAAACGTTGTCGAATCCTAATACACGTTTGGCTGTAAGTATAATAACCATTCTTTTTCCATAGACATTGAAGCAAACTTTTAACATATTACTATCATATTATTATAGGGAGTGGATGAATTTAATAAAGTAAAGTATGCTCGAGAATTAATAATGGCTCGGCAAGCAAAGCTAAGAGCGTCCCAAGAATGTTCTATATTAACTTATAGCGATATTCAAGAATGCATCGATTTGGTGAATGTACAATGCGACGAAGGTTTTGAAGGTACAACAAAAATGCTACATAAATCCAACGACTACGTTTATGTATTACATGTTATTGATTTAATATAATGTTAATTTTGTTTAACAGTTATAGAGGTTTTGCAACAAATTAATCGAGCCGTAGCAGTGAATGATAATGAGAATATGATGAAAGCTTTAAAAATGATTACTACAAAGTTTGATATACCTATATATCCACATGATGCATTGTTTTATTTAAAGCTGTTGAAGAAACGTTTATTTGAAAAAGAATTTGACGGATCTGAACTATGGCTAGACGATGTCAAAACTATAGCGAAAACAGTGACATCAGAGATTGAAGAAATGCAAGAAAGTAAGTTATATGTTCTCAATGTGTTTTCCTTCGTTTTCATTGATTTTATTGAATTAGAAAATTGATTTTAATAAATATACAATTTTTACTTACGACATATTGACGACAATATTTACTTACGACAGTGATAGCATTTTTATGTAACATCAACACTTTCGTGGAGAATGATAATATGATAGATACTATCGACTGCCTGGAAACGCTCGGTATATCTGAAAAATTTAATGGATTTACTGAAGAATGTCAAGAGAGATGTTTTCTAGCATTGCGACAATTACAGAGGTGGAAGGTAAAGCATTTTTATTAAGCATATAAGATACTTAGTATAAATATTAAACATTTCGTTTGTACCATAGCATGAAATGTATAGTTGTCCATATGTTTGCTATACTAGTAACAAAGGAAATAAAATTTATATGGATTTGAAAGGTGGAAGATATGCATGGGAGTGTCCAATAGATTTTACGAAAACTTGTCATCTCACCATAGATGACATAAATGTACGTATGTGTTCTTTCAAAGTACCTAATAAACAATACGTATCGTTAATCTTGTTTGTATGCTCGCAGGAAACAATTAAATCTATTTTAGCAGAGAAACATGAAGAAGTTTATATGATGTATGATGAAAAATTGTTTATTAATCTTCAAGCTTGTATTAGGGGATTTTTGTTGCGTAAAAGGATTGCTGATAGATATGCTTATTTCAACGATAATCTGAGAAAAATCATCATGATACAAGCATGGTGGAGAGGCGTTAGGCAACGAAAACAATATCGTAAATTGTTAAAAAGAAGGAGACAAAATATGTTGTTATATCAAAGTAAAAACAAATTATTAATTGCAAGAACAAACGACAAAATTGATAAATTAAGTCGATATAAAAAACATGTAAGCTTGAATTTTTTAATATTTTAATACAGTTTAATAATAATTTCTATTCAATTTCATTTATTTGTTATGTCATATAGGAGGATAAAATAATTAAGATACAAGCTCTATGGCGTGGCCGAGCATCGAGGAAAGCCTTTCGCTCCTTATTACACTCAGAGAAACCATCGTTTCCTGTTGTCAGATATTTTTCAACGGTATTAGGTTTTAGCGCCGAGGATTATGATAAGGATCTGGAATTACAAGTACGATAACTTTTATATTTTTTGCACATCACAATTCTATTTTTGTATCATAGTTCTGCTATTATAACCGTTTGTTTTAGAAATTAAAACATGAAGTCGTCCAATGTATAAGGCATAACCAGAATCTATCGGAGCAATTAAACAGTATGTTCGTCAAAATAGGATTACTGATCCAGAACAGAATAGCATTACAGGTATAGTCTCTAAAGTTTAGTTAAACGTTGACGAAAATTTCTGAATTTTGCTAAAAAATATCTCGTATTTCTATTTAGGACGTCGTGGCGCATGGCAAAAGTCTGGATACTCTTGCGAAAGAGAAGAACGCGAGCAAGGATCAAAATACTTTAAATGATATTGCTACGATGACACATAAAGGTCTCAAATCATTAACGAGGGAAGGTCGTAAAATGTTGGAGGGTTATCAGCACTTGTTTTATGCATTGCAGACGAATCCGCAATATTTGTCCAAGTTGTTATATTTGCCCCCTAGCAACAAATCAAATAAGCTGTTTCTGAAGAATATCATCTTGACGCTGTTTAATTTCGGATCAAACACTCGAGAAGACTATTTATTGTTGAAACTATTCGGTTGTGCATTGAGAGAAGAAATCAAGTGCAATTGCCATCAGCCCTCCGATGTGTTGACCGGTAAGCCTTTGGTCCGCGAGATGGTGGTCAATTACGCGAAACAATTCAATGGTCAAGCGTCATTAAAGCAGATCGTAGGTCCATTAATCGAAAAGGTTTTGGAGGAAAAAGATTTGTGTATAGAAACAAATCCAGTAGACATATACAAGCTTTGGCGGAATCAATTAGAAATGGAATGCGGCCAGTCTTTGGATATGCCCCATGCGGTGTCTCAAGAACAAGCATTGAAACATATTCCAGTGCAGGAGTCGCTCACAAGAGCGATAAATCAGTTGAAAAAAATATCTCTTGAATTTCTCGATAGGATAACACAGTCCCGCGATCTGATCCCTTATGGGATGCTCTACGTTTCGAAGGTTCTATACAACACATTGCTAGAGAAGTTTCCGCATGCTCCCGAAAAGGATTTCTTGAAGGCGGTCGGCAATTTGATTTACTATCACTTCATCAACGCCGCAATTGTGGCACCGGACACATTCGACATCGTCACATTGCCGGTAGACAGAACATTGTCTTCTTGCCAGAGGAAGAATCTGGCCAGTATAGCCAAGGTATTACAATTCTCCACTTCGAAGAAAGGTTTTGGCGAGGAGGCACCGCATTTGGAATGCTTAAATTCGTTTATAATTGCTTGTCATGAGAAGTTTAAGGACTTCTTTCGATATTGCTGCCAAGTGGAGGATCTCGAGGAGCATTTCGATATTCATGAATACACGGAGGCGACACTGATACAAAGTCCGGAGATATGCATATCTTTACAGGAAATATGTGAGATGCATGCTCTGATGTTGAATTATGAAGATCAAATAGCACTGGATCCATCTGATCCTCTACATGACTTATTGGATGATCTGGGTCCAGCACCGACTGTAGCATCATTGCTTGGGATATCTAAAGCGACATACGATGCAAATTTGGCGCGATACAGCAAGCAAGAGGTGTGTCTAGTATTGACCAACAAATTTCAAGTGCCGCGGAACGATGACACGAATCTGAGCAACCTCTTTGTAAAGACGAAGGAGTTACTCGTGTCGGTTATTCCGTTCTTAAAGAAGCCGACTCTTGTGGAATCTTTAGAAACCACAACCTCTCCAATGTGCGTGAAATTGTTCGACTATTCGTCCGTGTCGCCGACAGTTCGCGAAAGTTCATCTATAAATGATTGTAAAATGCAATTACGTGCGTATCTGAATAAACTCGAGCTGGAGGGATGGATCAGTCGCGCGGACGGTTATCAGACGATCGTAACCGCGATAGCAAGGGATATTTGCAACAAGAGCAAGTATCGCGTTGCGAGAGACAAAGAGTTGCAGACGCTACGGGCGACTAAGGACCGATTAGATGAGAAGACGCAATATTATCAAGATCAAGTCGGATTCTATAATGAATACATAAAGGGTTGTCTTCAAAATCTGCACAGTGGAAAGAGTTCGCTCCGTGCATATCGGATGATGCAGAAGAATACATACACGCAGTGCAAATTGAGATCCAAGATGACCGTAAAGTATTCCGCATGGAAGCTGCAGGAGAAGGGCGTGTTGATGGAGGTTGATCAGGCGTTGAGTCCGACGGAGATGAAGAATGTGATTTTCGAGATAAATCCAACAGAGCACAGTGGTGTATTTGCCGTGCGTTGTAAATTCATGGGTGTTGAACTGGAAAAGCTTGATATTAGCATACAAGAGCTTCTCGAACTGCAGTATGAGGGCAGACCTTGCATGGATATGTTCGGTAGAGCAAAGGTTAACGTAAACCTGCTCCTGTATCTGCTGAATCGAAAATTTTATGGCAAAAAGAGTTGAAGGAACTGTCTTAAAATTCTTCTAATAGAATTCGGAACAACCGAGTCGATTCATGCGTGTTACATGTGCAATTCATTGCTAGCACAATGTGTTCAAAGCAAAAGCTTCATTGGTATTTTATCATCGCGACGAGTGTCGATGATCTAATAAATATATATTTTTCGTATTTCGAGGTCTTCTTTCTGGGAATGATGATATATTTTGTTGCAGAAAACTTCATGTAATACATGGAGTACGGAGAAGTTTGTGAGATTTTACTTTCTTTTTGAGAATAAAGGAAGCCAATTATCTTTTCCTCATGACGCAAGTACAATTATTTGGACGTATACAAAAGGTCTGTTTTTTTTTTTTACAAAATACTTCCAATTTTACTCTCTCCTCTTCCTTTTCCTTTAATTTCTCCATCCTATTTTCTTCTCTTTTTCTGATATAATTATGTATTTATTTTTGGATGAAGAAACAGACAAAAAACAGACCGAAATTAATTACGGTTCAAATCACACAATATTAGAAATGCAATTAATTTTTTAAATAATTTAAATTGGAAATTATTATTTTGCTATCTTAAAATATCAGATCGATTATCATTTTATATATCAGATCGATTATTATTTTATGTATTTTTTCTAATAAGCTGGAAAATATGGTGTATTACGACTTGTCACTGATTTTATTTCACGTGACTTTTTAATAATTAAGTTATTCGCATTGCTAATGATATCTTACAAACTGCCGCATCCCAGTAACCTGTTTAACAGCAATCTATCTAGTCTATGATATAGCATGCGTTTTATAAATAATCATCATGAATGTTCGAAATAATGCAACAATGATTACTTGATATAACACATATATATAAGTATGTACGACGAGTTTTTGCATTTGTATATACGGACTCTGATGTGTAAATCTGAAAATTGTTAGTACTATCTCTGTTTTATGTTATAATAGAATAAGAATATTTCAATTGGCATTGTAATATACGGTTTCAAGTCGAAAAGGATTAAGTCGACAATTTTAACAAATTTTAATAAAATTTTATCTTTAAACATTATTTAATTTTGTTTTTATTTCGTGTATTTGTATAAATCTTTGTTGAATTATTAATTTAATTATTAACTCTCTCCTCTCTCTCTCTTTCTCTCTCTCTCTCTCTCTCTCTCTCTCTCTCTAAAAGAAATTTTTTAGAAAATTTTTAGTAATAAAACATATTTGAAGATATCAGAAAATAATATAATTAACATATAACACATACAATTGATTTATTGAAAGGATAATTATTAATAATTTTGAATATCAAATGTATTTCTTAATTTATTTTATTTTTTTCAAATGTTCTATTTGTGTGCAATGATACTAAATTACACATTTGGATAAAAAATTTAAGATTTATTCCAATCAAGTACTACAGGTGTGGGAAAAAGTAGCGTTTTTTTAATACCATCTAATGGGAAAAACGCCACGAACTTTTTCCCACATCTAATATTTAAATGTTTATAATATTTATATTAAAAACTAACATATATTTTGAGTATATTATAAATTAACATGTTGCGGTATTTTTCGAAAAATTTCTTATTTTTTAATTTAGTAGCTTTTTTCTCAGTTTTGCAATTTCATTCATGGATATATCTTTACAACATTAAGCTATCCTCTCTCCATATGTATCTTGTATTGAAGTGTAGAGAGTGTAGAAAATAACTGAACGAACAGATCAGGTCATTCAGGACGCATCACATAAAATAATTTGAGAGGTTTGCCGTGAATAATTCTTCTAATCTAATTATTTGAGTTTATAATTTATAACTTGTTACGAGTTGAGTTATTGATTCAACGTCATTTTTGTATAATATAGAGCTTTAAATGGATAACTCAACATTGTTGGTAAGTAACTCATTATTATGGAATACATTTCACTTTTACATTCTAATTTTGCTTGTAATTCTAATTATGTAATCTTTCAATCAAATATTAGCGATATGAGATTCTTCAATGATCTGTTAAAAGCATCAAAAATTTTGATTTCTTTAATTTATCTAGGCATCATATTAACCTCTTTATTATAGATAATTTTCAATCAAAGTTCTGAAACTTCCTATACATAATATTCTTTGAATATTTACAATTTAAAAAAATAACTGACAAATATGTTATATATTATTTGTTTATTTTCAGGATATAATTCTTTAAAAATACATATATGTTATTTACATAGGAATTTAATGTTTTCATTAAGAAATGGCTAGTATGGAAAATAATTCTAACATGAGTGAAAATAACACAGAGATAGAGAAGCAGCTCAAAGAGAGAGCTGAAAGAAATCGTCAGAGAGCACTCTTGTTGAAAAAATCTAAGGTTGTAACTCATCCATATGCAAGGTATATTAAGCATATACATGAAACAATACAATTTAAAATACAATAAAATCATGTTTTACACTGATTCTATAATGAATCGGTAGTCAGTAGCCCCAAGTCTTATCGGTGGAGTTGACAATAGTCAACTTGACTAATGCTGATTGATCAACTTCATCAATTAAGACTAATTGTAAAACTTTCAATTAGTAACTCATTGTAGAATCAATATTAGTAATCAATTCTTTGATAGTTTTAAAATAAACATTTTTTTATTTAAAAATTTAGAGTTTCTTTATTAGTATTCTTATTAATATGCTTATAGAGAAAATAATGGTTCTACAAAAGGGAAAATGCTAAAAATTCAAGGGCAACATGTTATCGATGGCGGAGGAGGCTTCTTAATAGAAGAAAATGATGAATTAGAGCAGCAAATGGTATATTACACATATGTACATAATTATATCTATAATATTACATTTATGATAATACATGTTTATTTATTTAGTTGAAGATCAGGACTGAGCCAGCACCAGATATTGGTAAATTTAATAGATGTGAGGAGTGTCAACAGAAATTTAGAGACTCATATCTTTTACAAACATTTGATCTGACCGTTTGTGATAAATGCAGGTAGAGTAGCAGCATTTAAAGTGAATATTTTCACTTGCATATATCTATTTCCTTTCTCGCAAATCTTTTGAGAATAATTAAGTCACGAATATTATATTATTTTAGAGATAAAGAAGGAAAACATTCCTTAATTACTAAAACTGAAGCTAAACAAGAATACCTGTTGAAGGATTGCGATCTCGATCGACGAGAACCCGTGCTTAAGTATATTGTACGAAAAAATCCTCACAATATGAATTGGGGTGAAATGAAGTTATATCTGCATCTCCAGATAGAACAGAGGGCTTTGGAAGTTTGGGGTTCGGAAGAAAACCTGTTGAAGGAAAAAGAAGCGCGCGAAATAAAACGAGAGGGAGCTAAAATAAAGAAATTCAATAAAAAGGTATCTTAATTTATATGTCATTTTATTATATCATCTCTTGCTAAATGAAATCTTATTCCATGGAAACAAAGATCAAACAGCTGCGAATGCAAGTAAGAAGTTCATTGTACGATAAGACGACTAAAGCATCGCATGTTCACGAGTTTGGAGAAGACACATACAATGAAGAGGATGATACGTATACACACACTTGCATAACATGCGGTTATGAAGAAACCTACGAAAAAATGTGAAAAAATGCCCGACTATTATTCGCGAAATTATGAATCAATGTGTATTTGATATACTTTACATGAGAAAGAATACAGAGAAAGAATACATTTTCCCTTGAATACAATCTTACTGACGAGTCTTTGAAATGTTTTGCTTCTTGAAAATTTGGATGTATCTCTCTTGATATTGGTTCTTTGTTGATGTATTAGGTGTACAAAAAAATTCTGAGCTTTAGATTTGATACAACCGAAATAACAATTTAAATTTTATATATCTTCTCGCCTTTTTGTGGTTTTAAAGCGTTAACATTTGGCCTTCTAAAATGCCATATGGTTTGACGTTTGA
>Ga0157364_1004359_pt1 | contig 14105 bp, 7 predicted proteins | sample AttsexASBM2_FD_111476 | JGI IMG/M metagenome (GOLD analysis project Ga0157364, IMG submission 111476) | Fungus gardens microbial communities from leaf cutter ant in Ribeirão Preto, State of São Paulo, Brazil - Atta sexdens ASBM2 | ecosystem: Host-associated > Fungi > Mycelium > Unclassified ... | reverse complement strand
TTATTTTCAGATTTTTCACAGATCTTGGACAGTTTTTAATCAGCGCTCGCGCTTTTCCAGTTAAAATTTATAATGAAAAATCTTATTTTTTCTGTCTGAATTTATACACATTACATAGACATTCAGATATTAATAATAAATCTAGAAAGCACATTAATGAAACATTGGTAGAATTTTTATCGAAAATGAGATTCCATTCCTAATAAACAAGAAACATTTTGAAACATTCTAGTATTACAGCAATGTTGTAACTTGGGAATTCCTATGTGAACGTGAGAATTTCTCTCTCTCGGAATTCAACGTTTTTGAAACTTATATATTCAAAACGAGAAGAAATATCTCGCTATTTCGAAGTTCGTCAAGCGAATTATTATAAATTTTATTCTAATTTATAATAATTCGCTTGAACTTTGAAATAGTGAGACATTTCTTCTCGCTTAGGATATATTGTTTCAAAAACGTTGAATTCCGCGAAAGAAATTTTCACGCTTATACGTAGGAATTCACAAGTTTACAATAAGATCGATATTTGCCGAAGCTATTGACGTTTGTCATACAATAATTACACGGCCGACGAACTGAGGATTTCATGGAAACCTAGAGAACGCTTTGACGACGAGGAAGCAGAATCAAACGCAGCTGCAAATACTTTTCTTTCTTCCTTGTCAAACATACTGTTTCTCGAATTCATGAATTAGCCATTTTGTTTGTGATGCTCGTCATAAAAATGTATATACACGTACATATATATATATATATATAAATCCAAAATGTGATAAGAAAATTAGCTTTCTCATATAAAATGTTAATAAAAATTAATCAACGATTATTCAAAGAAATGTTAAATATATATTTAAATAAAACAGCTGTAAAATATATATTTAAACGAAATAGCTTATAAACAGCTAAAGAATTCGCTGAAACAATAACGATTATAAGAGTATTGAAATCAATTAAGCACGGCGCTTTCTCCAAAATCTTTATTTATCAGAAGAAAAATTAATTATTTTAGTGATTAAAGTAGAATCTTTTCTATAAATTCTTTGAAAATCAGTATTCGTGATAGTTTCCGGAATAAAACTTTGTTTGAAAATAAATTATTTATATAAATTACACGTCTCGCAAAGTTTTAATTAGATTATTGCGACCGACAATGCGTTTTTATCTCTCAAACGAGATGTGCTTTAATTTGCTTTAATCAAGGTAGACGCAGCTGTACGAGAATGCGAGAATTTAATCCCTACCATAATGAAGGCTTTTGAATGAACGAAGATTCAGCTCGCAAATGAATCGCGTTTAAGTCTGTCACGTAACTTGTACGTGTTTTGCGGATTTATTGCAGCGATTCGCACGATGACTATATTCACATATAGTCAATATATATATATATATCATAAGCAAAGAACAAAAATGTATGCATCGTTTTGTTGCCGTTATGGTTTTTTTTGACAAACAAAAGACATATGATTGTAATATGCATACAAAATACATTCTACTTCGCAAAATATATCTTCTCTCTCTTTTTTCAAAGTCGAATTCCCCGAGTTTGCTCTTCAAGGGGAAGAAAATAAATGTTTGTCGTTACTTCCCGATTTTTATATTTATTTTGTTATTTCATTTATTAAGCATCTCGAAGTAACTTGAATTTTATTATCTATTAAAATAACTGTTATTGTTCAGAATTGAACTCTCCGAATTTGGAAGAAGACAAGTATTCACAATTCTTCACAATTCTTATTTTATCATGAATCCTTTTAGTCACGTTAAACAATTCAAAGTTATCGAAATGACATCAATTAAATTATCAAATTAAAATAGTACTGTAAAAAATATAAGTATGGTAATTTAATTACTTGGTGTTTGTATATAATTCTTACTGTGTTGATGTTAACATTAACATCAACATGGAGCTAATTTAAAACCCTATTTGTCACGATTATGATGTAGATTTAAAACTCATAGTGTGTCAAATCTACATTATGTTTATATTAACATCAATACGATAAGAATTATACAAACATCGCATGTGTTAAATTCACACCCATATTATTTAGAGTGTGGAGATGCGTGACATCACATTGAAAATTGTTCAAAATTTTGTTTGTTTTTCTGGACTTTTAATAAAATGGAAAACGACCTTATTTTTTCCCGGAGCGTAAATCTTGATTGCGCAGATTATGTTATGACTGTAGTCTACATGGAAAATTTAAGACTCTACACGACATTGTCCTACATTGCGCTTTGTCCAGTACACGTGTACTGAAAATCATTATATACTCTCTCCCCTTGTAAACGTTCGGTCGTTCAACAATGATATTAAACTCGTTAATATATGATTTATCGACAGATTCTGCCGGCAATATTGATTACGTCGACGTGCGAGATAAACGCTGTCCCGACAGAAGACGCGAAGGCAATCGAGAATGGGAATGATTACGCCCAAGTCCTCGAGCTTTCATTATTGTTTTACGAAGCACAGCGTTCTGGTAAGCTGCCGAAGAACAACAGAATCTCATGGCGAGGCGATTCCGCATTGTATGATCGCGGTTCGAATGGCGAGGATTTAACCGGAGGATACTACGATGGTAATAAGCGAGTTACGTTTTCAATTACTACATAATTCGATAAGTTTATGATATTATTTAAATCTAGAAAGAAATATATCAAAATGAAATCTCTTTAAAATTAAAAAAATATATAATCCATTTTGCAAAATTAATTATTCTTATTCTGCCAGCTGGTGACTTCGTCAAATTTGGCTTTACGATGGCTTTCACAACGACACTTTTGGCTTGGGGAACGGTCAACTGGTCAGAGGCTTATGACGCCGCCGGTCAACTGCACGAAATTCGCAGAGCTATCAAATGGTCCACCGATTATTTTATCAAGTGTCACGTAAGCGAAAACGTGTTGTACGGACAAGTGGGTGATTTTCCCATTGATCATATGTTTTGGGGAAGACCCGAGGAACTGAACACTACTAGACCAACCTACAAGATTGATGCAGAACATCCTGGTAGATACTTCTCTTTTCAAATAATTCGTTTACTTATCAGGAGATAAATAGAGAAACAAAAAAAATACATTAAAAAATATTATTGCCTTTAATTTTTATTGTATAGCGTATCTATTTACGAGAAAATCATTTTTTCTATTTTTTTGACACTCTGGACTTATCTTTTCATCATCTTTTCATCATTTATTACATTTATTACATTTATTATATATTGCAATCTTATAAAATATTCTATTTACTATTATTATCAGGTTCTGATCTCGCTGGCGAAACGGCCGCCGCTCTCGCAGCTTCGAGCATTGTCTTCAGCAGCGTCGATCCTGAGTATAGTGCCAAGTGTCTCGAGCACGCAAAGGATTTATACAAATTTGCTGACGTTTATCGCGGTCTTTATCACGAAGCGATACGCGGTGCTGAACGTTATTACGAAAGCACGGACTATGGCGATGAACTAGCATGGGCCGCAATTTGGCTTTTCAAGGCGACCGGAGACACGAAGTATTTCGATGACGCAATACATCATTACCAGCACTTTCATCTAAAAGAGCGGCCGAATGCATTCTTCTACAATAAGAAAGTCGCTGGTATTCAGGTGAAATTTCTTATTTATATATTATTTTTATTCTAAGATAAATGATAAAAGGGCGCCGAAATACTTAAGAGAAGAATATTTAGAGATAATAAAAAAAGGGAAAGGGATGAGAGCACATTAATAAAATTGAGATGCAAGAATATGGAAAAGGCTAAGGCCCGATTGCACCAACGTTATTTTGATTTTAAGCAAGGCTTAAGACTCTCTCTGTCTACCTTTCGTTTTAAAACGAGACAGAGAGAGTTTTAAGTTTTGCTTAAAGTCAAAGTAACATTGGCTCAACAGAGCCTAATAAATATTGGTTAGAGGAAGGTGATGAAGAAGAGAGATATATATTCTGCAGAAAAAGTAAAGAATAGAACACTATATAAAGGAATGTGAGGTAGGTTCGATGAACTATAGGAGAAAAAAAGGGAGAGATTATAGATAGGCTATGGGGGGGGGGAGAACTAGATGAGATTAAAGGTATAGAGCCATAAAGAAATTGTGAAAAAAGAAAGATGATATTGAGAAGAAAGAGAAAAAAGGATAAAGAATTAAGTTCAGCAGATAGGAAGTCTAAATAAGTAAAGAAGGCAGAGGGAGAGGCGAGAAAGTGAAAAATGGCCATAAGAATAAAGCTATGAATAAGTAGGAGCAGAAAAAGAAAAATATAGTAAGAGGAGAGGAAACTATAGATAAGTGAATTTAAAGATTAGGTAAATAAATGGATAATTAAAGAAGATACGCGGAAGGAAGGGATGGATGAATAAGTAAGGAGACGAAAATTATAAACCAATCTCCTTCTTGATTATATTATACGCTGAAATTAATAAACTATTCTATTATTTTATTCTAGTAACATATATTAAATAACATATAATAAATGTAATTTATTTGTTGCGAAAGAGTCATTCTCCGACGAATTTGGCTTTAAGGAAAGTTGAAACTAATTCGCTAAATGGTGATACCTTGTTCTCTTCTGATATCTTCAGCTGGAATACATTTTTCCTCGCTTTTTGTAGGTACTGCTGGCCGAATTGACGGGACAGTCCGAGTACCAGAATGCCACCCGCGCATTCTGTGACTTCTCAGTACGACAGCAGAAACGTACACCGAAAGGCCTTTTGTTTATCGATAAGTCTGGTACTCTTTCTCATGTTGCTAATGTAGCCTTCGTCTGCCTCGTAGCGGCGGACTTCCTGGAAATTGGCGAATCGCAGGAATATCGCCAATTCGCCAAAGAACAAATTGATTACATGCTGGGTGGAGCCGGTAAGAGCCTGAGTTTTATTCCAAAATATCTAAAAAAGATAAAAATTCACCCATTTAATTGCGACGGATTATTTTATTCATCATGCAATTACTATTTCTTCATTTTTATTTTTTATATTCATTAACTCATTATTAATTATTATGTCATCGATTAAAAATTTTTATATTGTTAAATATAAATAAAATCTAAATATTTGGCAATAATAAATGCACGATAACGGTAATAAATTTTTGAATGGAAGTTTATCTTCTTTTTTTTTCATTTTCATCATTCATTGAACTTATGTTTTTTTTTTGTAGGAAGAAGTTATGTAGTCGGATATGGTAAAAATTCACCGAAACAGCCGAACCATGCTGCCTCTTCTTGCCCCAATAGACCGACACCCTGCGGATGGCAGGAATTTAGCAAGAATGCCCCAAATCCACAGATCCTTTATGGTGCTCTAGTCTCCGGACCAGATGAGGTGGATTTGTTTAAAGATTGTCGCGAGGAGTACGCTTATACAGAAGTCACACTAGATTACAACGCTGGTTTCACCAGCGCACTCGCTGGACTGTTGCAGCTGCAATTGAAAAGCGTGGACAGAAGATCATTAAAAGAAAATTAAATTGTAGTTAATCGATGCGTAGACGAATTTCTAAATGTAAAATCGAGGCTGTCGTTGATTCTTTGCAATGATATACAAAGAAACTTTTTAATATTAAAAATTACATTTTGATTTAATTTTACAAGACTTATAACATTAATTTTATATTAGAAATCTAATTATTGTATTATATATACAAATATATATTATATATATAATTTTTATCTGTGAACTATATATTGTTGATATATGTCGCAATATTGCGATAAAACCAAGTGTGTGATATAATAGCTTGAGATAATAAGTATGTGTAAACTGAAGTTTTACGTCATTAATCTTAAGAACGTTTTAAATTTAATGCAAACTTTTTAAAACTAAATTTATATAGAAAATTATAATATTTTATCTATGTTAACAACATTCAATTAAATATAAATTGATAATATTGAAGTAAAAATTAAAAAATAACATGCGCATATAAATAAAGCATCGTTTTGTTCAAAATAATAGAATTTACTTTATTTGTAGTCCGACAAAGACAACAATTCAAAATACATTTAAGAAAATGATAACACGAGACTTTTTCAGAAGAAGGTAAAAAAAAATACTTAGATAGTCATTGATCGTAAACCTATGCGCGAACTGAGCCACGTAGTACAATATTGATCGCGCGAACATAAACAAAAAAACAAAAAAACAAATGGTAAAACTTTTAAAAAAACAATAAATACTTGATATTTTTCTATGATATTTGCGTGTTAAACAATATTTTTTTCATTTTTAAACACAGATTGCTTAACAATTTAACATTGACAAGATACTATTATTTTTTCTGTTCTTATCATTCTCTAAAAATATTTAGGAGAATGAATCATCAATTTATTATTATTTCTCATTATTGCTTAATACTTACGCAAAATATTGTTTCCACGTGCATTGATTCACGTCAATAAGTCAAAGCACAGTGTGTTTTGTTACTTGACCAGGCTGCGTATAGTATCTTGTTTCTTTAATAAATCATATTAAAATGACATACGTATCATCGAAGAAGCAAGTTTCCGCGAAGTGAAGACTTTATCTATAATTTTACAAAAGAAACGCAATGAGATAGCAGCGAGAATTTGCGCTGTATAAATTTCCAAACTTTTCAAAAATAAATATGCAAAAAATAAAGCAAGATTTATTGAATATTTGTGATTTAAGTCTCTTCTTTGATCCGTGTAACATGACAATAGATTTGTTCAACAAGGCATAACGTTAGCGACAACTGCTGTATTGACAATATGCTTTTCCATGCGGTGGCTCGTGTTACAATCGCGCTTACATTACACGCTATTATGTCTATAGCTATATCGGCACAAGTGCACCATCGCAATTGAAATAAGCGAATGCTATCGGTGCTATCGCCATGCGACGCGAACACATTTTTATCTGCAGTTTAATGTGGCTTTTTCTCTTTCTGTTTTCCGAAAGACTTTTTACGAATGGTAAGTTTAATCCCAAATTCTATAAAACTTTATATATTGTATTTCGCTTTTTCAATTGCGATAATTTATGACAGGAGAATCAGGAAACGACTATTCGAAAGGATGCGCTCATCTACATTGTGAGAATGGTAGCCGTTGCGTAAAACGAAGATTTTGGTGCAAGGATCCTCCTTGCCCTGGCATGTTATATTGCTCTAAATCGAGAAAAGGTGAGAGAAAACATTCAAGAAGATAATTGCTTTGTCTTCCGTCAGATAGAAATTTGCCTATTTTAGACTTCAATATCTATTACGATTTCTTCTGTATTTCTTTATATCTTTTTTACATTTAATTAATTTAAAATACTTCACGCAGTATATATTGTAAGTGTAGATTTTTTTAAGTCTGCCTCTTTTTAGAATCTTTGAAGGGACCTCTGACGTGCGACACTGTTCGTTGCAATAGAGGACACGTGTGCATCATCAAAGTTCGGGGATGTCATTGGGATAGAAGTAATTATTGCATACTAACAAATTAATTATTTCTAGAAATGTAGATAATATATAGATCTTCAAAATTTTCTCAGAATGTAAGCAACAATTAGCGCGCTGCGTATTGGAAAAAGAATATTACGAAGGTGCAGCTTCCTGCGCCGGTTTCGAATGTCCATCAGGAAAACAGTGCATCTTGCGAGAAATCTTCTGTATTAGTCCACCGTGCAAACTGATCAAAAGTTGCGAAAATGAAGAAGGTCACATCAAGCAAAGGAATAATTAATTTAATTCATTCTCAATTATACTTTTACGTATTTTTTCATAAACTTTTTACGTGTTTCAAATTATTTAAATATATGTTACATATTTAAAATATAAAATAATTTTTTAAATATATTTTGGAGCGATGAGTTTGAATCTGTCATTAGAAAAGTTCCATTAGGTCGAATATGTATATAACTTTGTAACCTAGTGTTATTAATTAATATTAAATATAAATAACAACTTTAATATATATATATATATATTTTTTTTTTTAGGATATAAACCGATTTAAAATGCCTGTTAGAAAGTTGTTAAATTTGTATATAATGAAAATAAATAATTATTTTCAGATGTGCAAACTTGGTTCGACCAATGCAAAAGTTTGAATTGTGCCTCGGAATACGAGTGTTTCTTGCGAAGGCCAGAAAACAATTGTCGCAAACCGACATGCACACATACACCTGATTGTACACTCACCATTGGTTCGTTATGATGATAAAATGATCAAACTATGTTCACGCATTTGTAACAATAATGATCCGTAATTCTTTTCGTAGAAGATGAGCTAATCAGTAAATATTGCTACGGTTGGATCTGTCCACGAGCGCAAAAATGTGTAGTGCGAATTGTAGGTTCGTGTAAGGGTTTCAATTGTATCATCGAGCGATCGTGTCGTGCATCTTCAATCTCGTCCACTAAACGCAACATGAATAACGAGGTATATCTCTTCATTTAAAAAAATCGTTATAAATTGCATAAGACTCGCTGTTAATTCTAAAGAGCAAATTTTTCAAGAAAATTCGCGAAAAAAAGCAAAGAATGTCATATAATCAAATTAACTTATTTTTATCTTGTATTCCGACAACTTTTCCGTCGAAACAAATTCGTGAGTTCACTAAAAATAAACTAGAAAGACTCTGACAGAAACAAATGTAGGTCTCTAAGCAATCTTCAACCAGAAGAACCTTGGTGCAAGCCGAGAAGGAATTGATTCACCAAGCGCTAGAGGGAAGAACGAATTACCCGACTACAAGCAAAAAGGTGGAGGATTTCCTTATATGAATGAATTAAAAATTACAAGAAAATTCAGTTCCGAAATTGAAAGACTCGATTATGATTTCAGCCGACTTTACCGGTGACTTCAACGAGGAAACAAAGTATTCACTATACAACTTCTGTGTAAGTTAAGGATTTTCCATTAACACTAATTATTATTTTAAAGATATGAAGTGATTATTCTGCAAATGTTTTTCTGTTATATACGTTTCTTTATACAGAAAGCAAGGGACAGAAGTTTCATTGATTCATCAGCAAATCGCAACAACGAAACCAAATTTAATCACAGAATCATCAATGAATGAACTATATTTGACGTTGTCTTATCCTCGATTGAATCACAATAAACTCTTTCCAACCAACGATGACAAAGTTTTCCAGGTATTAATAAATCTATACACAGATAATTTCAGCGGTATTACAGCAACATTGTAAATGTTATAGAAATATATCTAAATTCTTTAATTAAGAGTTCAACTTCTCCGGCAACTGTACCCGCTGATGGGAAGACCGAATCAACTGTGTCGCGTGATACAGATAAATTAGAAACTTCAAAAAAAATCTACATAACAACCAACGAGTTCCCCTTTCCCATGATGTTAGAGGACATTAACTTCTTTGACCAAGGTTATCCGATCTGGATAAAGAACAATCCATATCGTTCGTGGAAGGACGAAGAGGGATGGAGATACCACGCGCCACAAGAACCGTACAAGATTTTATTGCCGCCGTATGAGCCAGTGATTCTTGTCGAAGACATAGGAAAACGAGGACAATTTCTACCATTCTTCACTGACGCATTCTTCACTGACTTTTTTAGCGAAGTTGCTTCAATACCTTTGCCAGAAATAACACTTGCAGGTATTTATGTTAGTTGGAATTGTATTCTGATCAATGAACATTAACATCGCAGAAATTTAAAAATTTGAGTTGCAAGACATATTAAGTGTACAGCTATTGTCACAAAATCCATTAAAGACAAATTTATGAAACATAATTTAGAGTTGATTTTTCTTCTACAAAAACCATTTCTAAAGTATAAATTACTTTTTGCAATTTTTTTCACCTTTAAAGTGTTGCGTATCTTTATAACTGAACTTTAAATTTAAGTTGTGTCATAAATGTACTTAAAATTAATTAAAGAATGTAATTTATTAGCTTCATAAAGAGATCTTTTATAGCAGATTATTAATTAATGATTGCCAATTTAAAAATTAATATCTGGATATTTTATATTCTGCATAATTAAATTATTTAATTTTTTACGATTTAAATTATTTGAATTATTAAAAATAATTTATTTAAATAAGATTTAAATATGTTTTTTTTTAATTCGTTGTATAAATGTTACTATTTTAGATATTGGAAATTCGAAGGCGGATAATACTTCGATGATTACAAATGAGACTATTGATTATACAAATATAAATTCTACAATTGCCAAGATAGAAAACAAGACGAATCATACCGATGAATCGCTCAACGATCATAGGAGTTCCCCGATGACAGAAAAAACAAGCACTGCTTCGCTAAATATTCGTAACAAAGAACTAGATAATTCTAATGTGAGTATGCTTCAAAGGATTATCTTCCAAATGTTTGTACACACAAGGACATAAAGGCTTAGCCATCTGAAGTTGCGTATCGAAGAAGGTATATAAGAAGAAAAGAAATGAGAAGAAAAGACACGAGGATTGAAAAGGCATGAAAAGATATATCTAGATATTTATGTCCTCGTGTGTACTTTCAGAATTAGTGTGGCAATTGTTTATTCCATCATATTCAAACCATACAGGACTACGAGTGGCGACCGTGGTATATGATTCATAATTAACTGGAACGAAATGAGCCTCAGTCAAGCCGCGAACAAGGATTCAAACGAAACATCACTGATGTCGCAATTGATAATCTGTGTAAAAATGATTCTCTAAAGTTAGATCGCATAATGTTGAAACAAAGTAACGATAAATGCAAGAAAATAAAAATAAGAATAATTGAGTATCAAAATTGTATAAGATTGTATATAAACAAATTTCGAAGCTTTACTATATTGCGAAAAAACAAATTTAATTTACTTAAAAATAAAATAGAAGAAATCTCGCATATGTTTATGTAATTATAATATCTGGCTTCATTGCAATGTGTCATTGATGTTTACAGATACAGAAATGATACGTTGGTCGACATAGAAACGTCCGCGAGAGGCCAAATTACGAACGAGAGAAGAAGAGTCGAGTTTCTGAAATGCGATACGTAGACGGGCGCAATAAAAATATTGCGACATTCAGTCCACCTGCTTCAACGGGGCAAAATGATTATAGCACTCGGGATGAGAAACTCCACGGTCTCGCAAATTACCCTTATGACACGATATCCGTTCACTATGTTGGCAAATCAAGTCGCGAATATGAAGGAGCTTCTCTAAACTTTTAAACGTTGAACGGGGAAGGAAATACAGGTATCGCGAACGATGTCTCGATATTTTTATCTTATTCTGGATGACTTGTGAAACCGGTTCCGAATTTCAGTTTCACAGCGTGATATGCTGATCACGTTTCTTCTCGACGAAGACTTATTTGACAACGAACGTGTAGTAATGTTCTCCTATGAGGCTTATTATATCCGTAACAATAATATGAGAAACCGAACAGTACACGACGAATATTCCAGTCACGAGAACTATAACAATATCAGCGGCATCGAAATGACGGGATCGTGGGAAACGGTACCTTTCTGATCGAGTGCAAAATTTATGAGTGTTTTTTTATTATCTCTCTGTCGTCGCCTTTCCTTTTCCTTTCCATAGCGTGATTTTAGAAACGAAATCGTTCGTTTGTAAATACTTCCGCGATTATTAGCTCGGGGGTAGAGTAAACAAATATACAATGGCAGCGAGAAATTGCAGTATTTCGCGTTACTTTGGAGAACGGTGTCAGGCAACGTGTCTGAGGAAAATGAATTTATCCCTCACGAATATCATTTCTCTTCGCACTTAGATAATATCATGAAATAACCAAATATATTAACTATATTATCCTTAGCTTGTCTTTCAACAAACTTTTTTGCAGATTCAATTAGGAATTTCTTTCGGACAATACGTATATTATATTGACTAAATTAAACAATTATCTAATTCGATTTACTATGATACTTGTTCCTTAATCATATTTAATTTGAGATAGATATTATTCTTAGAACATGATAATTTAATCAATACAGACAATAGTCATAACGATTACTTAATTAATGACTACATTCTGTATCGTAGAGAATTTCTTCGTCATTAAGAGATCTTCAGCGGAAGCATCCGCAATAATTTAATTAGTGCCTACCGGTCCCTCCACCGCGCGTCATCGCGAAATTTCTTTCTTGTGATGCTAACTAGTCGCAGCACGTAAATTCCCGAAAGTATTCCTGCGAGTGCGAAGCAGAAGAGAGAAGGTAGAAAAGTGGTGGAAGTTGTCGAATATTACCACGGCGATGGGGAATGGTACCGGTCTAGTCGGCCGTTGATCACGGTACCGCGAACTACGCTTACTCTCTCGTGCGTCTTTTCCGCGCTGTGCTGCGGGCTGTTCCAGTCGAGCAATTATCTTTCGAAGGATACGGGGTGATCATCCTTGAAAGGTGAGTTCTTTGCCTTTTCTTCTCTACTCTGGTCTTGGTGAGACCTACCAGACCGGTGTAATTTTGGCGAGTCAAGATTTGGAGTCAAGATATTCTGTCTGGAGATGATTCCTGTATCTCTTCATTCGTGACATCAAAACCAGAACGGTTGATGCGATCCGTAATTTCCATATTTATGAAATATAAATATAAACTATTATTATCAATGAAATTATTAATAAATTTTTTTCATTTCTTATTATCATTAAGAAAAAGAAAAAGGAAGGGGAAAGGAACATAGAATTGTTACTTTAATTAATTAATTTTGATTGTTTTACATAGAATCAGCATATAAAATGAAATATTATATCAAACTGAGATAAATTTTTTCAAGTAATACTCATCCAAAATTCTAACGACTATATAATTATTTCTGTGCATATGCAAGATATATAAAAATTAGTTAGCGAATTAATTGATAAACATCTATTAACCAAAGAAAGAAACGTCATATATAATGTCTCATAAAAATGCATTTATAAATATATGTACGAATGTTTGTATATTTACATATCTGACAGGAAAATGAGTGAAAGGTCTGAGCCTCGTCTTCTTGTCTCTGATATGTGTTACACGCTTGATGCATTTTTGCAACTAGAAATTGTGTCTGTGCAATAGTTAATTACTTATTAAATAAACGCAGTGATAAATATGCAGAATTAATTCGCTATCTGATAATCGTATCTTGGCATTAAGCGTCGTCAAACGCTTACCTCTCCCTTTAAACGCATAATTGTCACTGCAGCGACAAGTACGATGTCCTTGTCGAATATGCATAATTCGTTTTTTAAGTCTACCGGTAGAATATGGTATTCACTCGCAAGTCCTTGAGGGACTTATGCGTGCTTAAAGATCGTATCGTCAATCACGTGAGAGAAATGCACGAAACGTGATGATTCTTATCCGTTTAGCAATGTCAAATTAAAGTTATATAAAGTTTTAAGATTATATCATAATCACCTTGCTTTCTGAAGTGTGATTGTATAATTATAAAAAAAAAACTGATAACGGTTTGTCATATAGACACAGTAATTTTTCCACTAAAATCGTAAGTCTTGAAAATTATAAAGCACGTATGACATAATTGTGTTTAATATATTTGCCTATGGTTAGCAGCTTCGCTCGGCTGTGTTCATTAAAAAACAATTAAGCAGATATCCGGCCATATATAGAAGAGAATAATTTTTAATCGCATTGAATCGCAGTGAAATTTGCTATTATTGAATATCTCATAATTATATAAAAATTAAGATTATTCAGAGTCGTAAGTTCAGATCTTACGCATAAGACATTGCACAACATTGTAATCAAATAGCTATCACATCGAAGATATTCGTCGAAACTGGATACGTATATAATAAGGTGAATATAGCAAAATAGATGAAATTGACATGGAAAATCACGTCAGGAAATATGTAACGTAGCGTGTAATATCTACATTTTCACGCTCAAGAATCAAGAAGCATATAATAGTAATTTGCGGGAAATTATACTCTCTTTGTGGCGATGTTGCGATGTTGTTAACGCCAACTTTAAGCATTTTTAAGTTACATAAATTCCAATTAACACCCTCTCAGGTGCTACGATCTTCTCGTGCAAACAATCATTACACGTCAAACTGTGCTCTGTTATGCGATTGATCGTATATGTTACGTGTGTAACACACATTAGATAACAATATATGAATAACAATTAGAAAAAATACAAACA
>Ga0157364_1004358_pt1 | contig 14106 bp, 6 predicted proteins | sample AttsexASBM2_FD_111476 | JGI IMG/M metagenome (GOLD analysis project Ga0157364, IMG submission 111476) | Fungus gardens microbial communities from leaf cutter ant in Ribeirão Preto, State of São Paulo, Brazil - Atta sexdens ASBM2 | ecosystem: Host-associated > Fungi > Mycelium > Unclassified ... | reverse complement strand
TGGTCGAGCATTATCATGCAGGAGAATAATTTTGTCATGCCTGGAGTAGTAGTGGGCGCGTTTTTCCTTGAGTGCTCGGCTCAATCTCATCAATTGTGTTCGGTAGAGAGCCCCAGTAATGGTTTCATTCGGTTTGAGCAACTCATAATACACGACACCAAGCTGATCCCATCAAATACACAACATGAGTTTTTTTCCATGAATATTCGGCTTGACTGTCGATGTTGAAGCATGGCCAGGTGGTCCCCATGATTTCCTCTTCTTTAGATTATCCATTTTTGGTGGATCCATTTTTCATCCCCAGTGACTATACGATGCAAAAAACCCTTTCGTTTATGCCTGGCAAGCAATATTTCACATGTGAAAAATCGGCGTTCAACGTTTCTAGGCTTCAGTTCATATGGAATCCAATTCCCTTGCTTTTGAATCATTCCCAATGATTTCAAACGATATGAAATTGTTCGTTGAGTCACTCCTAATGTAAGTGCAAGTTCTTTTTACGTTTGGCATGAATTTTCATCCAATAATGCTTCCAATTTCGCGTCTTCGTACACTTTCGGCCTTCCGCTACGTTCTTTCTCTTCGATGTCAAATTCACCGTTCTTAAACTTTTGAAACCACTCACGACAACTTCTCTCACTTAAGGCAGCATTACCGTATGCTTCTACAAGCAATCTATGAGCCTCAGCTGCAGATTTCTTCAAATTAAAGAAATAAATCAAAAGTTCCCGCAAATGGCGCTTATTCTCATGATTCAAAACTCGATATTTTCGTACAAAAAAAATGATGATATATGATGCTGATACAAAATCGCTAATATTTCAAGGTTATGGTGTTGTCGAATATCCAATCTTACGATATGTCGTTTTACATCAAACAATTTTAACTATAGTTTATTAGTGACGCCGTCTTTTGCAAACGGCGGAAACCTTATTTGTACTCCCAATTTTACAATCAATTAAAAATACTATTTTTTTATATGAATTAAAAAATAATATTTATTTTCGTATATTTTTCTAATTTTTATTTATTTTCCATTGCGTAATAGTAAATCTAGATGCTGATAAGGAAAAATACCAATTGATTACGATCATGATATCTATGTCGTATTAAAGTAACACTTGTTCAGTATGAGCATATATGCTATAATGCATCCAAATTAGAGCCCGTTTCGGTCACCTTCTTACTGTCGATGCCTTTGCGAAGTTCATCTTATACTCAACTTATTGAAGTCGACGACGCGGGTGAAGAAAAGAAATAGTTCAAGATACACATCAAAGCGGCGTGATTTCGAGGGCGCATCTCGACTTGCCGCGCTACTTTTTTGTCAGGCTGAGAAAAAAAGAAACCGAAGGACAAGACACGCGAGGAAGAAAAATAAAACTGCCGAGAAACGCCACGCCGGCCGATGTGGGATGCGCGAGGGAATTTCGAGTAAACGAGTTAATTTGCATCGAGAACGAGGACTTGGACGATGATGGCGGATGATGATCGTGACGACGCACCGACGGTGTTGGGAATGCGAGAGCTTATCTTATGGAACCGCGCGACGAGCATCTAACAAAGTCGAGTCAGATATAATGGCAGTTGATCGTTTTATAAATTTGTTCAAGCTGTTGTCGAGTCATCAGTTATCTGAATGAATGTTTTAAGTTATACTCATTAAATTCTTTGAAATTTAAACCAGTCTTGAAAAAGAGTGACTCAATTTTCAATTTTTTAAAGTGAGGTTTCACTCTTCAAAGTGAAATTTATTCTTAAAGTTTTAGACACATTCCTTTGAAAATGTTATTGCTCGTAACTTATATCTTGGATAAACAAGGTATTTTCAGATTGATTTTGTTACATGTCTTTATGACTGTTTTTCAATATTGAGAATAACATCCTATAATTAGTAACTCTTTACATTTTTAGTGATCTTTTTGTAGGTATATTATTGCAATATTATATTATAATGCTTTAATTATATTTAATTAACGAAGTAATTAAAAAATACTTTTTCTATACATTTCTTTGAAAATGTTATGTATGTTGCTCGTAACTTATATTTTGGATAAACAAGGTATTTTCAGATTGATTTTGTTACATGTCTTTGTTACGTGACTGTTTTTCAATATTGAGAATAACATTTTATAATTAGTAACGCGTTTTTTAGTAAGATGATTAGAAGACGAGCGTCTTTGCCTTTTCAATACAACTTATTTCAATCCACACAATGTTCAATGCACTTTGTGGCCCATTAGTTATCGCAGTCGGCGACCATCTCTAGTGGGATGTCGTAGATTAAAATCAAATTGCACCTTTTCCACGATTCATTCCCAATTTACAACTTCCGTTCGTCATCCTCCAGTCGACCGGCTTTACCTTTATTCGTATACTTGCGAATGGAGCGCGTTGGATACGTCGTTGACGCGCATAATTACACGGTAGGATTAAAGCGACACGTCGGACGCGTCTCAAAAGGACGGATCCCAGGACACTTCGATAGGTGGTACCTTAGCACTTTCTATCGCGCTCTCTTACCCTTCGCAGCCCTATCTCGTCACTTCTCTGTAATATGTATGTTCGCATCTCCGCGGTGTGTCGGTGTCACCTAATTGAAGCTTTCCGAAGTTAACGTAGCAGTATGTCGCGCGAAACGAATTTCCTTAGCGACGCTTGCTCGTCATTTCTGGTTCGTAGAGCGAATGACGAATCTGCAATTGCGTAAATCTTTCTTATCCAACAAAGGAACTGAGAGATTTTGGGACTAAGCTTGTAAAAAACATATTATAAAATTTGGCAATATGAGAAAATCTTTGAAAAAAATTTTAGATATTTGCGGTATGGAGAAGAAAATAAAACGAGTTAAAAATTACACGAAAAGACACATAGTGATATTCATTCTCTGATCTTTTTATATATAAAAGAATGATACTAATTCTAGACGGAAGGCAATGCATTTATATCAATGTATATGTAATACCGAAATTTCTTTATTTCATTTTCTTTATGACATGGAAAGAACAGTTTTACTGGCGTATTTAAAAATTTAATTAGATACAGATCTGAAAATAATTTTATTGGATCATCAAAATAATTCTGTAGAAAACTCAAGCATGATAAGCAACGCTGCAAAAAGTTTTGACAAAAACTTTCTAGGAATCAATTTAAACGTCTTACATAATTAATTATAATTAATAATATTTTGGTATAACAAAAATTATTTTTAATATTTAATTAAATTTTTTAATACTTCAGCAAAACCGTTCCTTCCGTAGAGTCACAAATATTTTAAATTAAGAACTATGCATGAATATATTAGAACGCATATAATTTATGCGTATTAATAATGTCGCGAGTGATTTACAAGATCTGTCTGAAGAAATAGGTAGGATAATATTTGACTGTTCTAACGGAGTTCAGATGAGGACATAGATGTAGGTAGCTACGTTTTAATCACAGGAGACCTACCGTTAGATAGGCTCGGTTCCACGGACTTCTAGTTTGAGTATTCGTCGACTCCGGGAATGCGAATTGAGAGATAAAACGGGAAAGTTGTGCCCGAGCTCTCCATTGCGATTCCTCTCGCTCTGCCATCGCTCACCAATTGTCCTTGTTCTCCGCTTGTCGCATTCATGTACGCCGAACTCTCGTTCGCTCGTTCCTCTGGTCGAGCCCGGACCGCCCCTCTAATTTTCTTCGGAGTTCAGCTATGCGGACTACATTATGGAATAATTGCGCGGGTCGTTATTTCCGGCTTCTGTTTTCGCCGGCGGCCGCGGTGCTCCTATTCCTATGTAACCGAGGCCGGTATAACAAGGGCTGAAGCTCACTCTTTCGTGCGGACTAATGAGCAATGATATCTACATTTGCGATTATTCGGCGCATCCCCTTTTTGCTCCTTAACGCACGTTGAAACGTGCTTTAATCAAGCGTTTGTCGAAGTTGCGACGAGAATTATACTGCTCACTAAATGGGCACGCTTGAGCGTGTATTACATTCACTGCTTCCGTTCAATCATGAATAAGTCGTTTTCGTATTTTATATGTTTAAGATTTACCAAACTTTTTTCAATTTTAATAACAAGACAGAAATTTTTTTCTTTAATTATTAATTATTTATTTCAATTACTCATCTCATTGGAAAGTAGGAAATTATCGATTTTCATCAAGACTCACAGAAGTACGACAGCCAGAGAGCTTTGGGTCGATTTTGACTCGGACCGAAATGAAAACCCAACATGGTGAGGGAAGGGATGAACGTTGAACGTCGAAATAAACGGGGGAACGCCACTTTAAACGTGCAATTGCATTGCCTGGAATCAGACCTATTCCTCTCCGCACTCTCTCTCACTCATTCTCGCACCCTCTCTGTCTCTCGCACTCCGTTTCTCTGTCTCGTATCAGGGCGACAGAGCGGGCAGCTTGCAAAGCCCGCTTCGCTTTTCCCCGCCTTACCCGCGACCCTTCGAGATTGCTGAGCTATTCTCGCGACTGAATGTTTCATTAAGGCCACCCGGTATTGCTCTTAGATAACTCTACGAGGGGTAAATGAAATTTCCGCCATCTCCGATATCGCCACGTCGCTACTGCCACCTTCCACCTTTCATTCCCTAACACATCCTCCCTCACCACCATCTCTCCACATTCTCATCCTCTTCTGTTCTCATACTAGCACGTCATCGACCCGAGAAAGATTTAATCAAACGCCTTTTCGTTCATTCAACATAACGAATTCGATTGTTAGGACTTTCGATCGCGACAAGATATGCTGCGAGAATAACTGCTGCAAGACAATAATAATATCGAACGAAGAATAGGTCGAATATATCCGAGTTGCAATAAACCATATCGTCTCGACAGTGGAAGATGAGACGAAACACGAGTTAGTGTCAAAAAGCGCAAAGTCAAGGGAGGATCAGATGAAGAAAGACTGACAAGGAGAAAGAGAAAAGAAGATTGAAAAGAAGAAAAAAGAAATGAACAGCCCGCAGCCAACCGTCCGCCTACCACTCATGACGATCTCGTATCAGCTGTCATCCGTTAAATCCGAAGAGGACGAACAGTATGGAAAGGAGATCCGACTTGAAGTGAAACCCGTAGGATACATGAAGGCTTTCGTGGGACTCGTACAGAAGATGGAGGGGATAGGAGAATGAGAGGTAACAGCCGAGGATACAGAAGGAAAAAGGGTGAGTGAAGCAAGAAGAGAAGAGCGGATTTCTCTGCGGCCTAGATCGAGACGAACTTGAATACTCAAATGTCAGAGAAACGACGAATTCTCATTTGCCGTTTCTGCAAGCACGTGCATACGCAGGAATACGGAGGCATCGGAAGGGTACGGGGAGGAGGAGCAGCGGGCAGGAGGGATGTAGGGGATAAGGGATCGAGGGCGCGACAGAGAACGTGAGGCACATACGTGTGCACATACGGTGTGTGTCTGTCCCGGGGCTGTCTGCCATGCTCATTCCTGCGATCTTCAATTAATGAAACTCGGGTGCAGTCGCGTCGCATGTCAAATAAATATGTCTCCTATTCCCGTCCCTCTTTCCGTAGTACAGTCGCCCCCACCGACAGACTACTTACCCTCTTCACCCTCTTCGTTCTGAATCCCCGCGTTACCGCGTTTCTCGTCGCCCTTCTTCGTGAATCTTCCTCATACCACGACCGATGTCGTTCTGCCTCTGCACACTTTAACCCTTTCGCGTACTGTTCCACCTCTTGCCCGTTCTCCCACCCTTTCGGTTTCAGGACGGTTTGATTCGGAACAAAATCATCGTTCTATTCGCGCGTACATGCTTCTGACAGCTCTCAGCTTGCCCTCTCTGCTTCACTCGGCGCGACGATAGGACTCGCGTGGCTTCGCTCGGTTGTCGCGTGAATTTCGATCCTAAATTCTAGATGTACGATTATTACAATTTAAAGTTTGTACTTCGCTATGTTATAGACTATCATTACATGCAAAGACTTTTCGACATAATGAAATTTCTTCTAAAAGTACAGAATATATGTGTATATATATATATATATATATATATATATATTTTAACTTTTTTCTTAAGTGAATATTAGATTGTATATATGACTGTATAAGACTGTATAAATCATCAATTTTTAGAAATAGATTGAAAAATAAAAAGGAAAAAAATAAAGATACAAAACCAGAGGAAAGAAAATCAAACATAGACGCATTTAGTACACAGGTCGTCGACACGGTCGTATAATGTCGCTGGTGGCTGACGATGTACCTCGCTCGACCAGTCAGAGAGGGAGAGGGTGAAAGAGAGAAAAAGATGATAAAGAGGGAGAAGCAAAAGAGAGAGAAAGAAAGAAAGCGGAGATCTCTTTATTCTTATTAGCCCCAACAGTGATTCCTGCAAAATTAAAATTGCCTAAGGAGGTATCATTTGCCCCCCCTCTCCCCCTCGTCACCCACCCACTCACCCTATCCCACCCCAACCTATCTTTTTCGTATCTCTTGCGCACTCCACTTTGGTTCGGCGTCCTTCTCACGCTAGACACTTCTTTGCCTCCTGCCAACCAACCAACCAACCAGCCAAGAGCTTCTCTGATGTTGCTCCTACAGATAAGTGGTCGGCTCTTGGGTTGCCTGCCTGCGGGCACTATTGGTCGATGCGTTTTTCCGTCCTCCTCCCATCTTTCTCTCGTCATTTTTTTGTTCTTCTTTTTTTTCATCCCATCTTTCGTTCTACACCTCTTTCCATCGTCTCTCCGATGCCTTATCTTCCCTCCATCCCTCTCATGCCCATATTTACATTTTATTTTACGTCACGCTCCTTTATTATCTTTCTCATTTCCCGAGGATACCCATTCGTTCGTGACAATTGTCGGAAATGGGGAGGAAGTGGACGAGTCAATGGCAAGCGCTTCTTCGTGGCTCGTTCTAATCTGGCTTTAAGGCACGTCAAAATCCTATTCATCACATTTAAGTATATCTACTTTGTCTTGACTAAAATTAAATTTTATTTGTATTTATATTCGCATATACATCGGTATTAAGAATTTTTTATTATTATTATGAATAAGAAAGTATTAGTATAACTTGAAAATAAATTTACTTTAGAAATATACTTTAGGAAATATCTATGTAAAATTTATATATATATGTTTAATGATTTATTTTCTTTTAAAATATTATCTTTATAATAAATTGATTTATAATATTTCTAAAATAAAATAGGAGTTTTGATTAAAAAAAGTACATTTAATGTAAAATTGAACATTCTAAAGAAGGTTGTGAGATCTAAGAAAGTTTTCCTGATTCTCAGATTGGTGTACAATTTCAGTCACTAGTTAAACGATAGAACAAGGCACTTTGACTTGCTTTCGAAAGGATACCCCGTGAGAGGGTGTTCGCTATCAAACGCTTGGCTCGCCGCGGAATGTGCCCGGCTCACCCTTCAGAAATCACGACACTTGGCCGATAGATGAATTGATACGGAATTTCAGCGGTCTTGCGCTTAATCGACCGATCCGTCCCTCTCTCACTTCCTCCGTCTAACGCAACCCCCGGCTGCTGTTTCTCAGCGTTCGCGTCCCACCACCTTGTCCGCAAGAGGTTTATCGCCGACACTTTGTAAACGCCGTGATTTCAAACCGCGGCGTAAACCTCAAGGCCGGCTTAGATGAATCGTATTACGCACCGATAATTAATCCTTCGTTGACGGGAATGGAATTCGACCGTTGGCACGCCAGCGAGAGATTATTTTGCACATTGCTTTCGACCGTTTGGTATACATTATTCAACGGGCGATCCACACGTAATGGATGATTATGCGAGCAACGGCAATTAATCGGGGATTAAATTTGGATGCGACGTGCGATGAAAGGTTCAAGATCAAGAACCATATATTAATAATCTGACGTACATACAGCCTTGACCAAAAATATTAAATTATGTAAAGTTTATTTAAAGTTTTAGCTCAAAAATTGATTTATAATATTTGCTAAATTATTGTTTTAAGAAAAAATTGATATATGATACCGGTAATTAGTAGGTAACAGCACATATAAAATATTCCAGATAAATATAAAAAATATAAATTCTTAATATTTATGGCTTAAGGTTATATGTATGTTTCTGAAATTAATCATAGAAATCTTTTATTCAATTTTTAAATATTGAAATTAATTTTGCTATATTATGCTTTTCTTATATTACTTGTGTAAAAAATGTAAAAGAGCGGAAAAAAATTTTTTTTACAATAGTGATAAGTATGCTTAATATGCGAAATTAATTTAAATCGATGTTTACAATCTGGAATTTTTCCCTGGGGCTCTACCGTAAGATATTGCGCATACTTAATGACTTCCGCGGTTGCAAGAGTTATTTCATTTTAATACTGGCGCTCCTACATGATTCTCATTTGTTTCTGTCATGCTAAGTAGTGTATCTTTATGCCTCAAAGTTATACAATCATTATTTCTCAACACCAGAAATCTTTATCTACATATTTTGATTAAGAATCTTATGTGTAGCCTTACACAATTTCAATTAACAGATTCTTATGGGCAGCTTTTTTGTTATGTTTATTATATGTAATATTTTCATTCATCATCAAAGAAGATAAAAAAAAATAAAGAAAAATGTACATGTAACGGAAAAAAAGAACGAAAAATAGTAGTTGTTTTGACACTGACATCTATGATGATTCACTGTGTACTCAGCGATTTTCTGTTATAGGCTGTTTCTGTCTGCGCAGACGTCGCCGTCTCCATAACGGGGCTTGAAACCCTTCTCATTAACCCGCGAGCGAATGCTGCGCTCCGTCTATTCTGTTCTATCTGCATTTTGCACCCGGGAGCATTCGGTAGATGCCTACTTTGATTTATCTTGGAATATTGTGCTGTATTCCACCGCATCATCTTCCTTTCTGTGTCCTCTATATATTCCTTAGTCTTTTTCCTATAGCAACAGCTATTTCTTACATATAACATTAAAATAATATTAAAACGATTACAATTTCTAACTAATTTTATGTATAATTTTATGTATAAGGTCCCGCGAAAAATATTTAATTTCAGGTTTGATACTCGTTACGATTGATTAGCTGTTATCTGATTTTCGAATTATATTGCGAATATAGCGTTTTTGTCACATAAAAAAAATTATCATCTAATTATCAGATATCATTTCTTTGTCATACAATTTTTATTCCGAAATTAAAAAAATAATTTTTTACAACTCTCTTACTATTTATATATTTTATGCTATCTTTGATTATATTAATTCGCTTGTATTTAATACAGAACATATGTAATATTCAATATCCATATTGAACGTGACGTTATACAAATACATACATATAAATTAGTGTAATAATTCATGTTATATTCATATACTTAATATGCAATCCAAATAAATGTAGAAACTTGTTGTTTTCCTCATAATATGGCAAATTAATAGTAGGTGAATTATTATGGCCCTAGCAACGCTGCTATATTCAAATGTTACATTGCTGATCATTTTACGAAACGACTGTGAACGCATGCAGTGCGTAGGAGTACGATGCCATGACGCATTCTCATCTTGCTCTCTCATTATTAAATTTATTGTAATTAATTTTCCTATCTACATCATGTATCTTTGGATGGACACAACCGGGAAAGCACTATACTTTCACTTATATATTTAAACTTCACTCTCTATATCAGACGAATCTAATATTATATTTTCTCACGTACGTTTGCATGAGTAACAAAATTGCATAACTTATCTACATGGTTATGATGTATTGATTTATTGAATTTATATACGGAGAAAACGATTTTATTGGAATATTCAAAAATTGTTTGATATTCTAGCAATCAGTTAGAGTGTCCTATCTAAAAATTTTGATGGTCTAATAAAATTATTTTTTTAGATCTTATCTAGCAAATTTTTGGATACTTCAGCAAAATCGTTTTTTCCGAGTATTAAAAAATTTTATTGAACAAGTAGTGATATTATGTAAATGTGAATGTGAGTATGATAGAGAGATGAAAATTTTCCGAATTTCCATTAGTTGATTTGTGTTTTGGAAATTTAACATTTTCTTGAAAATCCTTGGCCGCGCATCAAGAACGGGAACAGTAGCGTGTGTGTAAAGTGTAGACGTGTGCGCGAATCTGTAATCTGTAATTAGCGATCCCGATTAGAATTATTTACGAGCGCACTCACACTGTGTCAGCCATTGTATTTTAATGCCACGTCGCCATCTTTACCTTTATAGCAAGAAAAATACCGATTCCCCCACGGCATACGAAAAAGGAAGTCGAACCGTAACGCTCGGCGTGTAACTTACGAATTAACGAAACGGGTCGACCTCGACATCGGGGATTCATTCTTTACTTTAACGACATCATGTACGCGCGCGTATAGCACGGACTTGCATTCGTGTTGCTTATCGTTAATCCGGGAAACGGTATGTAGTCACTCTTAAGAGAACGTTGTTCCACATTGTGGTGTCGAAACGTTCCACTTACTTCCTTGCCAAATTTCACTCACAATATAATTCAGACGTGCGTACGCTGGTTACGAGCGTGCACGTGTTGCTCACGAATGTATTCTTTACTCGCCAATCCGAGGATAGTGAACCTTTCCAGGAGCGATGGTTGCGACGATAAATATAACAAAGAAGACATATCGGAGGATGTTTTATTTCATCAACTACTATATATATATATATACATTCATGCGCGTATAAATCTATCAGATAAGAAAAATGATTGATTAAAATAAAATAATTATTTTACAATAAATAAATAAATCAATCTTTGAATTTCTTTACAGCACTGCATCAACAACGAACATTCATTTATCTATAATTTGGCAATGTTAAATATATCTGCTTAATATTTGAATAGTGTCTATCAATTACAGATCCATTTGCACATTAATGTGATTTTAATTAAACTCAGCCTCGCTCGCCACCACGCAAAATAGTTTGGGCAAATACATGTAACACCAGTATAAAACGGACACATGCAACTTTTAAAACAGTTTTAAACGAACGTCTCGCACGAGATATTTCGAATGTTTAACGAGATCGTAATTATCGAGGCAAATAGCAACATTAAATATACATAAGCTCGCTTCGGCATGGATAGTGAGTTTTATTATTTTTTTCAATCGTCTCTCTCATAACGTACACACATGCACACAAACTTTACTACGTTATAATCTGGAAATTGTCTGTATAAATTAAGTCTACCGACAAACATCTATCAAGACTGTAAGCACGGAAAGGAAGCGTGTTTTATTCGAACGCTAAGGTGCATCGCCTCCGGGGTTTTTCCAGACGACACACACGAACGCTTTTCCCGGGCACGTTACTAGCCGCTAACGTCGACATAAGAAATGTATCGGGCGTAATCAGTATGGTTAACCAGCCGCTAACTACCCAGGCAACAATTAAATGCATTAAGACTCGAGGTGCATCGTGTACGCACTAATGTGCGCTCATGCATTGAAGTTTCTCAGGACGATCCCTTCGATGTTTTGCCTTCGAAGGACGCATTAAGGTCCGTTTCTGTCTCGCCTATACTGAAAAAAAAATTCTGTTTGAAAATGAACGAATCGGAATTTTCTAATTAAATTTATCAAAATTCTGAATTCTAATTGAGATAATGAGAATTCTGATTGGTACAATATTTCTGGTAAAATTTACTAGAATTCTTATTTTTACCAGAATAATTATATCAATCAGAATTCTAGTTCTCAACTAGAATTCAGATAGTTGGTTTAACCAGAAAATTCTGATTCATTAATTTTCCAGCAGAATTACTATTTAATCCAACCAGACCATTTTTCTCAATGTACTCTTTTTTCATTTTCCTTTTCTCTACTTTCATATTTTAATTAATTTATTTATTAATTTCCCTGTATATTTATTTTGTAATTTTAATTTATTGTTTATTGCATCTTCGATCCTAGCGTGAAAGTTAATGCCTTATATACACACACACACTTTCTAATTTATTATTAGAATTATATTCACTTGCGTAAAAATTTTGAGGAAATTGATTTTTGAATAAGAAAACCACATACTTAAATGAATTCGAGTACATTGCGCTATGATTTTAAATGAATTCGAGAACGTGATGTTTAAAGTATTTTTGAAAAAAATTATAGATCGCTTTTTAAAAGAATTCAGAACAGTACTATTTTTTCTCGGATAGCTGTTTTCAGTTCATTGTACATTGTACGTTTCTCTCTAATCCCGGTGTAGTAGTAGCAGCCATCATTGTTTATTCGTAAAACATGTACGCACACGCAGGCCCTCTTAACGTTCCGTCGTGTATCGACTTGACTCATCTTCAGTGCGCCGCAGCGACGTGTAATTATTCAATGAAGGCCTTCTACGTGTACGCACCCGATTGATGTCGCTGATTATAACAGCAATTACCATTAGCATACTTAATGGTATCAAGTGCAACGGCAAGCAGTGTATATTACGAGGTATTCTCAATAGTCGAGTATCGCATCTAAGGAAACATGGTGTTCATATGTCTTTAATACCGGCGAATTTTTTATTGCAGATGAAATTTAGAAAAAGTGCACGCTGTAATTGCTTATAGTAACGTATATTATAATAATGAAATAAAATATTCATATAAATGTTGTGTTTTCTTTAGTTTGTTTCATATAAAATTTATCTTGATGTAGAAGTTCGCGCATTAGGTTTTATTATTGTGCAACTTTATTACGCATAATTTCTGCAATCTGCCTTATTATTTTATTAGGTAATATGACAAAATAATTTATTGAAATTAACAAACGTCGCATTTTGATGTAAAGTTATATTAATTTTTATACTATAGAGAAAATTATATGATATTAATGTAGAAGATTAAAGAGAATATTATAAGATAAAATTTTGATAGAATAGCAGGTAGAAGTGTAATGTTTATAAAAAATTGTTAATTTATGAATTGAAAAACATTTCCTTTGCACGTAATAGAATAAATTTTAATGTAATGCGTACAATGTTACGGATGACAGAAAATAAAGGATTGATATGCAAATATAATATCTGTGTGCTGAATAAATGTCATAGCTGTTTTCATTTGCGTTTTCGTATTTATCCAAAGCGCAATCGTCTTTTCGCGCTTACGAACGCGCCGATACGTAAACAGGAACGTTGGAACTTTATAATTAATATGCGCACGGCCGGACGGCTTTTGAATAATTCCACGGTAGCGTCTCGACTTGCCGCGATGAACTTTATCGACATTAATTAAAAACGTGGCGGCGCACTCGCCGTGTAGTTTGCGTCCCCGCGCTTATCGCCGCGACCGGGCGTTCGGGGCAAACATTGTGAAAAAGCGAAAGACCATTGCATATCCGTTATCAATCTCTCTCTCCTCCCTATCTTGCTCTCCCTCTCTTTCAACCCCCATCACCGTTCTTTCGTTAGTATTCGACCTCTCCACCCTTTCGCCATCGCCCCTTTCACGCCTCGAACCCTTTCGCAACCGCGAGAACCTTCCTTACGAAAGGCAGATGAATATTCATGCTCTCGTGCCACTGTCATGGTCGCCATTGGACATCAGTGGCAATCAACTGACACGAACGAATGGCCGAAGCCATAAAGCCGTGTCGGATGTATCTGGACAAAAAAAAATGCGGGCGTGTAACGGAACGGCGAGGGAGAGCAGCTGGCGGTTCGAAATCGGCAGCGGGCGCTATCCATGAATTATTTGGCCACTCCATTAATAACGAACGATGGGAGCGTAGATGACCATCGACGCTCGCGGCGGTGTCGACAGGATGGAAAAAAACGAGGACTGTGTTTTCAACTTGAACCTCGAAAAACGTATAATTGCATCAAATATTATAATTGGTTTCTCACTAGCAGTAGCTTATTCAATTGATATTTTGCGTATGTAAAATTTTACGTAATTTTATGTAATTCGTGATACTTGATCATTAAAAAAAAAAAAGAAAGAAAGAAAGAAAGAAAGAATCAGTAAAACCGAAAGAAAAAGAAAATAGAACAACGTTCACATCGTTCATCCGACTGACTCCGTGCTCTGCCATGCGTGAAAACCGCAGGTGCCGATTCGCTTCTTTGAAGAAACGAAAGAATAAAATCGTCTCTGTATGAAGGTACACACGTTCAAT
>Ga0157364_1004357_pt1 | contig 14106 bp, 3 predicted proteins | sample AttsexASBM2_FD_111476 | JGI IMG/M metagenome (GOLD analysis project Ga0157364, IMG submission 111476) | Fungus gardens microbial communities from leaf cutter ant in Ribeirão Preto, State of São Paulo, Brazil - Atta sexdens ASBM2 | ecosystem: Host-associated > Fungi > Mycelium > Unclassified ... | reverse complement strand
TAGTCTTTTTCTCTTTTCTTCTTTCTCTCTCTCTCACTCTCTCTCTCTCTCTCTCTCTCTCTCTCTCTCTCTCTCTCTCTCTGTGTGTGTGTGTGTGTGTGTGTGTGCGCGCGCGCGCGCGCGTGTGTGAGAGAGAGAGAGAGTGTGTTCTCTTTGCATTATTCTGACAAATAGAATGCAGACAACGATGTTTGGTTTAACGATTCTCTTCGATTTCTTGACAAACTGAACGTAATATCCTCTTTTGAATAACGTAATATCCTCTCTTAGAATTATATTTACAATTGTATTTTTGTTAAAGAAATCAGAATTAGAAAAAAGAAATAGAATTTGTAAGAAAGGTATAAGAGGTGAGAAAATAAAAATCAGCGATATTTTTTAGCGATTTTTTAGCGATATCATTCTGATCTTGTAAAAATATATTTTAAGGTCTCTATTTCGTAATTCTTAACGACAGTAGCGATTGTTATATTGTCGTTATGCTGTTTTTTTATCATATGCAAAACTAGCGCAATGACAATGTAACGATATTCTAACTATCATTAAGAATTACAGAAAAGAAACTTTTTACCTGCTGAGGAAAATGTCTGATTGAAAATGAACTAGAAGATTATTATATATTAATCAATGATCATAACTAGAATTCTAGTAAATTATCCAAAAAAAATTCTGATTCGTCCATGTTCAACCAAAATTCTAATTAATCCAATCAAATATTATATCAGTTTGCTATTTTACAACTGATATAAGGTTGGATAATACGAATCGAGTCCGATAATGTGAGAAGTCGCGTTATGTCGAATTGATAATAATTTATTTGAAAAGGAAGAAACGGAATTAGTATTCTTAATTATTTTATAATACGTTAAACATTTCCCAATAACGAGTCTGTCTTTCCAATAACTGTCTGGCTGACGACCTTGATGTTCGTTTCGTTCCGATCCCGAACACAAGTGACAAGGCTGCCTCGTGCTGTATTATCATTCACACGGAAATATTCAAGCGAGCAGGTAATGCAAGTCTGTCTTCATATTGTCCATTGAAACTCGGTTACTTTATACGAACAATTAGCTGTCGATCCACACGTTTTAATTAACTTCCACGAATGTGTGTTGGCTGTTTGTCGAAGTATTTTGCGTGATCCAGTCATTTCACATCGCGGATTGAAATGATAGGAGGCGAAAACTTAAACAACTGTTTTATTTATACGAGTTGTAATTTCTTTAAGGATAGTTCAATTTGAATATATCCCCCGTCACACTTTAAAATTTGAATGAAATTTGTTTTACTTTCGAGTTGATATTGCGGAAACTTAATATATGAATGGATCAAGTGATTTATAATGAGAAAAATTAAATCGATAACATAAACATGATTTATAATGAGAAATAATATAAATAATGAGAAAAATTGTGATATACAATATATATATATATATATATATATATATATATATATATATTGATCGCATTTGTTAAAATGCGTATTTGCAAACTTTGGATTTTGGGATTTGAAATATGTTGCACATGCAATATTAAATGTCGATTTCATATTTTCGAACAATAGTGGAATTCTTCGGATCACAATACGAATCATGATCGTGTCTTTTTTTTTATTATTCTTCAACAACGTGATAGTAAAGTGCGTGTTCCGTACGATTAACATCGGAAATACTGTGTGATTATCCAGTTCTTGTGATTAATATGCGCGATCGTTTATTAGTCGTGTTTCCGTGAGTATTGAAAGTGCAGTGAACAGATCTCTGGGAGGAGAGAATGTTTGGGAATTTCAAAATAAGGTCACAACGCCGCGTCGCCACTACGTGTCATATTGGTGCGCGTTGGTGCATATATTATTTTTTATTTGTTAATCCTTTCACTACGGCAGGTCTAGCCGAAAAGTAACGATACTATATATGGATATCAATAACACATTTATATAAGGCTTCTGTTGGCTAAGTGTAAAATTTTCGTCCTTCGTCCGCAATCTGTTTTTCAATTTTAGTACAGATTTTTATATTGTTCTGGACTATAAAAAAGTCTGCAAAAATTCTTACTGTGGAAGTTTTAACGAGTTTTTACTATCATAGAAGTGGAATTGTATTTTATTTATTTTTCAGAAATATATATATATATATATACACACACTCTGAATTCTAATAGATAACTTTAAATCTGTAAAAAATAAATACAATCTAATTTCTATAATATAGTAAAAACGTTAAAATTTCCACAAGTAAGAATATATATATATAAATACATCGACTGTGTTTTCAAAGTTCAACATTGTCGGCAGAGAAATAATATTACGACACGTTCTTAAGTTACCCATTAAGGTCTGAACGCAATAATGGCTGCAATTGAGTCGTGGAATGTGAGTCGTAGTTGTAGGTCAATGCACAATGTTTTAATTATATATATATATGTCGATACGGCATATATTTATTGACCTACAACTACAACTCATGTTTCACGACTTCATAGTTACAACCATATTTATATTCAGACTTTACTCTTACAGTTTACTTTAAAAGATGTAAGTATAAAGAGAAATGAAATTTACATAAAAAATTTATTTTCGCAAATTATAATACTTAGTAAATAATATATGTGGAGGACAACTATAGTCGAAGGTAATATTGACAATATTGACATATCGTTTCGCTGAAGACAACTATAGTCGGCGATAGAAGGAAAGGATACTCTTTAGTATATTACAATGAGATTACAATTACAGTTATGAAACTTGAATCTTGAAATTGAATCTAACAATAAGTCTTGTTTTGTTTATAATACCTTGTTCGAAATTGTATCATCCAGCGTTGGAACAGATACACTTTAAAAGATATCTAGATATAGGTATAGGTATTACATAGAAAATGTATTTAGATATAAATACAGATACATTTTTTTATAGTTACCTAAGTATAGATACAGATAGAAGAAAAAAGTATCTGAAAATTTAGGTACTTTTTAGGTACTTAAAAAAAAGGAAAAAAAGAAAAATGGGGAAATAGGAAAAAAATAGAGAAAACAAGAAGAAAAAAAGATATAAGCAGCGTAAAATGTTACATTTTATTTGTTTGTTTTAATACATAAAACTTTAATACATAGAAGTTGCAGACAGTTGTAGGATCTCAAATCGTAAGAAATTGATTAATTTTAATCAAGTATTCTCCCTATATTTGCCTGAAAACTGTGAAAACTGTCAAAAATTTTTTTTTCTTCACAATATTGAAGTACTCTTGATGATTTATAATATAGTACAGTAAACATGATTTATAGTAGATATAGTAGATATAGTAATCAAAAATTAAGTTTCTAATATAACATAAAATAAAAAGTATAAGTATCTTGTATCTAAAACTTAAAAGATATCATATCCAAAAACTAACTAAATACGAATACTCGATACGAATATCTCCTCCTATAAAAAATCTAGGTAATGCACTTAGGTACAGCTAAAATATCTAAATATTGTATCTAGATACTTTTACCTGTGTTCCAACACTAGTATCATCTTATCTTACATGAAATATAACATGTACGTATAAATATACGTATTACATATATATCAAATCTACCGGAAAAGATATAAAAATGTAAAAAAAAGACGTCAAGTATATTTTGCAGAAAAAACTAAATATAATGCTATAGAAAAAGAAATTAATTAATTAATGCAATACCTATAAATCTTGAAATTATATAGTGTAATCATTAATTTATGGAATGTTTTATATGTGAATTGTAAGATAAATATAATTTTTTTTCAGAAAAATTACCGTTGAGAACATAATAGAAAAATATATTAGTAATTTGCTACAAGAAATTAATATTTCAAGATCTTCGATATATGTTTTATATATTTCGATTGATTTTTTATTTTTTTTAGCCTATCTATTCTTTATTGATAATTTGGTTTTGTATTATTCGAAGTAAAGTCATTTAAGAATGTTATTCATTAACTATCTTGTCGCATATACAAATATAATGAAATATAATATGATGATATTCTGTGACAGTTGTATACTCTTTAGTTAGAGAATCGTCTCCTTCTCGCAATCAGCTGAGTACACACTCAGTGGAATATTTATCATAATGAGGACATTGAATCGTCTGTGTCCCAAAATATAAAACTTTATTCCAAGTGTCTTATCTGATACGCTTTTTGAAATCATAAAACGATAATATCTAAGTATGAACTCTAAAAACTAGCATCTGTTAATCCAAAAATTAAAATGCTAGCAGTAAACAATGATATACACGACAGAAAATAAATGATAATGTTTTAAAAGCACATTAAAATTTTATCATTAATATATGATATTCACTTAGAAATAATAAAAATCATAAAAAAGATGTAAATGTTAAACATCTTTATTTATGCTCGCTTCCGGTATGATTTACGAAATTGTATATGCGTAAATTCATATTTTTATCATTAACGCCAGTTATTATATTAGTGATAATTAATAATATCATTTTACAGTGGAAATAATTTATGACACATGTTATGAATGAGAATTTGAATAATTGCTACACAGTTATCATTATATAGTATTATAAACTGCGTTCAAATAAAAACGAAAATTTTGCAATCCCCTGAGAGCTGAAGTTCCCTTACTGTTTACTTGTGTCACGTAGATAACTGTGACAGTTTATATAATTTATGATAGGCTGGTAGATAACAGGTGTTTTTATATGTAATCTGCGAAACATCAGGAAGCAAATGTGAGAATTAGCCGTGCTAACGCCAGTCGCTGGATTGTTAAAGTAACAATAGATCAACAAATGTGGACATAGAAATATACGCACCTCCTTTGTAGAATCGCATTATTCTTAATATGCTAATGGCTTTCAACGAAATATACGTCACTTGATGTTTTTTAACTTGAACATTTATAGCTTCTTTACTTGTTACATTATCACAGCAAAAGTTCTAAGTTCTGTTAAATTCTGTTAGGTATTGTTAATACCTCAAAGTGAAAGAAAAAACATAACACAAAGAAAAGAAAGTTGTTTGAAAAAGCGAATTTTATGAAATTATATTAGAATGTTTTTTCCCTGTAATAAAAATAAAAATCATCATTAATAAAATGTTTGCTGTCTAATGTATTATTGAAAAATTATAAATCAAAGTGCAATTATCATTAACGTCATTAGAAAATATTATGATATCACGCTTTGTCAGGCTACAATTATGACAATTTATCGTAGAAAGTGTAAAATTGAACGTCGTCACTAAATACAGCTATAATTAAATAAAATTAATGTACGAATGAGTTTTACACTCAATTACGTAGCTCAATAATTCACATTCAAAATTAAAAAGAAATTGGTGAAACATCAACCATTGTGTGCGTTTTCACTGTAATTATTGTACTTTCTAAGTTACGATTTTAAATATTGGAATGCCAGGTACGGATAACTTCCTTTAAATCCAGCGGGTAATGAAAAATAAACTTCGCATGTAACGATACACTCGATTTAGAATTATATCAATGATTCGAGCGGGCCAAGGCGACATCAATGCTTAAATGAGTTTGCATTTAAACTCATCGCATAACTAAAGTGCATCGCCGTTGGGGCAAATTCATTGCTGTCAATTTGTCGCGATGTCTTCTCTCTACAGCTCGATCTCCGAGTCGGACTTTTAATAGAATTTGTAGTGGATATCTAATAGGACGATCAATACGGTGAATTGTACCGAGATTGGTGTGGGCGAAATTTAAAATGCATTTTGATGACGAAAATATTTTGCGATTTACGCAATATATTCGGCAAAACATTAATTTTATTATAAAATGATCCAACATGTCAAGGCAACGTTCCTTATTTTCCGCGATAAATCTTGATATGTAAATATCGTTTAAATTTTTACAATGATAAATCTAAAATATTTAACTGGATGTGATTTAAATATCTTGAGCTGCATATAAAAGATAAATATATTAAAAATGTATGTTAAAAATGAGACTAAGAGTCTCCTCGCGTTTATATATTTCATTATTGACTATTATTATACCTAGAAAGATGTATAGAAGAAAAGAGAGATGATAATAATATAACAGCACATGTAGTATGCTGTTATACTATTACCTAAAATTTTGCCAGTTTTTATGCAGTTGGAACAGAATAATTATTTACGTGTTGGTATCTAGGTACTGTTACCATCTGAGAAACTCACAGAAATTAAATTAAAATTAATGCCTCTGCATTAGATATCGCAGTTTCTCATGTCTATATATAGCGATAGGTAATTATAACGGCGATCAACAACGTACGACTCTACTTACGTATGAATATAAACGAACATTCTGTCAAGCATCGCTTTCGCAATTAAACGCACGAAAGAGCCGAGTTATTACGTTTTGTAAAAGCTGCAATTGCGCCTTTTTGTTTAAAATTTTCCAGCGCACTGCAGGTTAGAATAATTTTCTGGAGTATCGATTATTGTCATTTTAAAGGGGTGGGCGGTGCTGGAAAACGCATGCGGTGACAGATTCCCGATCGTGTAGCATAGACCCATTTCCTCTTCCGCGATGCACGCTACCAATAAATTAGCGTTATTTACGGATTGTCATAATTCCAAATGAAAAACACTGTCAATGTGAATTACGCGTGCATAATAGAAAACTGTTACATATAATAGTGCTTTATAGCGATGCACCGCTACGCACGTAGATATGAAGATAAAAAAATTCTGCACGAATGTGGAAGTGCTCGATAATAAGAGATCTGCGCTAGTTTAATGATAATGTAGGCTTGTGCGAGACTGATGCGATCGACCGTTACTTTCGAAATTACTTGGTAGAAAGTAGATATGTTTTACCGGAAATTCACTTTATCTGAGAGTCGATGTACTGAGAATGTTTTTTTTACATTATACAGACTGGGAATATTTCATGATTGAATTTTCGAATCGCGTGAATTTATAAAGACCGAAATCTGATTACGATGCACGGTGATGAATTAGGGCAACCAACGGTTTTTGTGGGATTCCCCGAATGTATTTCCTCTAATTTGTTTCTTTCTCCCACGAAATGACATTTTAAGGTTTCGCTTAAGCTTTGATTAAGGTTAATCTTCTTGATCTAGTTTTCTCTTAGGTTTTGCATCAGACATTCGGTTCTCTCACGGTGGCATATTAACTGCAGTTAATATCCCACGTTGGAAAGTGGGGCTTTCTACATCCTTAGTCGTGGAGTGAGCAAGAGATTGTGATGGTCTATGACTAGTGCGATTCGTTTTTGACATACGTAATTAAATTTGAATTTCATCTTTCATTATCTAATTCGATTTAATGTAATTTGATTTATGTAATTTTAAGATTTTCTCACAAAGGATTCCACTTATTTAATGGAAAATTAAATCCTAAAATGAATTAGTTTTCACATATAATATAGCTTATAATATGAATGAAAAATGTCACTGATACAAGTACAAGATTTATTCAATAATGAATAATTCTTAAATTATAAGTGGTACATCACAATAATACAATTAAAAAACGATCCATTTTATTAAGTCTACAATATCTTTTTTTCATCACATTATGATTTATACCATACAGAATTACTTCATTTTACTCGAATTCAATTTATCGTATAATTAATGCAGAATTTTTTAACTTTTAATAAGTCATTTAACACACACGATTTTGTGAAATCAATTTTATTTTTTCATCATAACTTTTATCTCGTGAAGAAAGCATGTTCTTATTTCTTTTTTTTCTTTCTATTCTTCAAGCTCGTTCCTCTAATTTTAATAAGAACGAAACTATCACATTCTTTTCATTTACACGATCTTTTTCCTTTTAATATCATCGAAACTTCGGTCGTGAATCTAAAATATTACATCCTTTCTCGTTCATCGATATCATTATGAAAACGCATCGTCTGCATACATGAATTAATGTTATCGTGGTGTCACTAAAAATTTGTTAGATAATTTCTGTTTTTTCGACTAAGAATAACATTATTACATATTACATAACAATATTACATATTACATGTATGTATTATGTCGTTTTGATTTAAAATTATGAAATAATGTTATGATTATGGATAATCGAATTTTTTTCATCCAAATAGTTTTGTACACTAAAATAGAGTCTAGTAATAGTCATCAAATAGTGAGTGAAATAATTTAAACAAATGTTCGTATAAGGTTAATGTAACAAAAAATAATTTTATTTTTTTAAATATTTAGTATAAAGTTTTACCAAACATAATAATGTAACTGTTTGATAATAATTATTAAATATTTATTAAATATTTATAAAAATAAGATTATTTTTGGTTACGTTCAATTTTGAATCAATTTGAATCAAACATTTGATTCAAATTTTACTCAACGTCTGGCAGTTAATACCAGACTCTTTTCTCAGTGTAGGCGTGGGATAAAATATAGTGAGATAAGATATAACATCATAAAATACCACAGGGAATAAACAGGATGCGGGATCATCTTCCTAATGAAAGTTTCTTTACTGCGAACATCCGTATTATCGTCTTGGTAAAACGTGACATCCGTGATTTATCGAGGAAAGTCCCCTTCAGATGTATAATAATGTCACAATTTTACGTTTATAGTACTAATTTATTAATGTTATTATAACATTCTATATAATTATAAGATTTACAGTCTGTTTAAATTTACTTCTAACTTACTTATATCTGCCTTAATTTGCTTAAGATTTATATAATTTATATATTTTTCAATATTTTTTTCCGAGAATAACACAAGCAAATTAATATTAAAAAGCGACATTTATTTATGCTCGCATATCGCACACGAGTAGCTGCTCATTATTATAAAATAAAAAATCGCTGCTCATTATTATAAAATAAAAAATCGCATCGCATGTTTAATAATTAACACTATAACGTTCTTCGAGAATTTAATTAAGGAACTTGGACTTGGAGCATTTTCGTCTCATTGATGATACTTTTTAACTCTCGATGTATACCCAAGTAGCACATGAAGCTTTAAAACATCTGCGATTACGTTGTTGCAGTTTAAACTGCAGCATTTCAGTCTATCATAGACATCACAGCTACAACATTATGTCTGTCATTATAACATTATTTCGATAACGTTATAGCAGCAAAAATGGGATAATATTTTTAGATTTTGAAAACGGTTACAGCCACATATTACAGCAGTGTGACACTCTATAATAAAGATAAATTAATAAACGGAGAATGTTTTTTTATATGAAATATTCGATTAAAGTTAATTTTTTATTTTAAAATTACGTAAAAATATTGAAAATAGAATTAAAAAATAATTTTTGCTTCAACTGAAATTGAACCTATAACAATTCACAATCTCCGTCTCACTAATATTAGATTAAATTTAAAGAGACTAATTCATAAATATGCTGATTACAGAACTACGCACAGGTCCTTAAGTAATAATTTTAGAATCGCATAAATGAACGCATGGATCCGTTTGATCATTCGCTGTTATCTCTTAAAAAATGCTAACTTTATCTTAAAACTGATAGTCACGTTAGTCTTTGCTTTCGCTAGATTACAGTTATTGTATTTTTGGCTGTATTTTAGCTTTTGCCACTCATGCGCGTGGCAATAATCACTTGGTGCACGCGCACTTCCTACATCATAATAGCTGTGGCTGTATTTTGGCTTTTCTATTAGCTGTCATAATGATTAAAAATTACGTAGCTATTAGTACAACTAAAATAGCTTCGGCTGCCAATTAGCTGTAATTAAGATTGGCAAGACGTTATACTAGCTACATTTTTGCTGTTGCAGCGAACATAGTCAGACCGTGTTATTGGTCAAAAAATAAACGGGCAAAAAATAAACATACATAGATATAATATCTTTCTCTGAATTTCATTTTTATCCAACTTGCAATAACATTTATATTTATATTAAAATGATCAGTTAAAATTTTTGTGAAAATTTGAAAAGTAAAAATCAATATTTTATTAAATTAATAGAGTGCGAACTATTTAATCAAATTGAAATACATCGCTTAGTCAGTGAAATTAATTCATATAAATTATATCATTTTCTTTTGAATTATTTTCATTGTTATAAAACTAGAAATAAAATTAAATATAAATTTTAATTGTAATATTTTTTATTTCATTTTCAATATTCGTATTTTGGTTTTAAGTTTGAATTATGTACAAAAGATCACATATATCATTTATGTACACATGTAATGACCTGTTAATTTTTATATTAATAACAATCGTTTGTTATTGTTAAGATCTGTAGGAAGAAAATGTCGCAACGTAATTTATTCCGAGCTAACATCCACTGGATCGAGTTTAACCAGGAACATTTTATCACAATAACCTCTGATTTATATTATTTCATGGACTTTGTAGTCAATAATCGCTCTAGAAAGAGGACTCCTTTCTTCCATCTCGCTATTAATACCGTTTCGTGTCCGTAACTCTCTTCTATTCGCGTTCACGTTGATCTTTACGAGACGGCTTGCGTTCGCGTTCGATTTTACGACGTTGAGAGACCGGCTTGAGGAAGGAACAAGCTGGCTAATACCAGCTAAATATACGTCGTCGTGAAATTTTCAGAGAGGTCTCGATATATGAGTACGAGTGGCTGTTCGTGTTCATGTTGGCATCAAAAGAGAATATTTCATTACTGATAATTATTAAGAACTACGATCATAATTTATTGTCGATGCGAAAACAGTTCATAATCGCAACACTATCATTTATTTCTTGCACTCTTGATGTAATATACATAATATAGAACTATATAGCAATGTATCATGTAGCGCAATGCGATCGAACTACAGAGTATAGAAGTGATTTATCATGTATGATAAATTCCTGATTTTTCACAATTTCTTAATATTTCGTTTCGGGAATTATTATTCTTGTTGTTGCAAGATAATGATGTTTTGAAGGCAAAAGGTCGAAAAAAATACTATTTATTTGTAGTACTTGATTGCTGGGCATACCAAAGAGGAATGAATGAGAAAAAGAGAAAAAAATAACTACGGTGCAATGAACTGTCGTCCGTGCCACTGGCCGGCCTTGCGCGCAGCACTTATCGCGTACTATCAAAAGGCATTAACAAGTGTGCATACGGTTGATGAAACGAGCGTTTTGCAATTGCGCTCCGTTGGAGCAACGGTGATTTTACAGTCAAAACCGTTGATCTTAACTTGAACGTTGAATGCAATATACCGTGTTAATGAGAAATAAATGAAATGAGCGTTTGGCAAGTCACGGACTCAAATGAATCCATCATATTTTAGAAATAAAAAGATACAAAATTGAGGATTAAAAGTCAAGATGAATGAAACTACAAAACAATTGACCATTTACCTGGACATTTGTATTAACAAAAAGGACGAAACTTGATTCTGTGATATTAAGTTATTCAAATATAACTATATATATCAATATATACGAATAATATAATATAAAGTTATAATATTAAATTATGAAATTCTTCTTCCACGGATAATTTTAAACTCGAATAATTTATTTCGACAAAAATTAAAAAATTTTAAATTTTATTTCAAGCCACGATAAGTTATTATTGAATATTTTATGATAAAAAAATTTTTTTGAATGAAAAAAGAAAAATATTGAGTGATGTATGGAACAAAAGTTCGTAGCGCTACTTTATTTATATTATGTTTACATATTTAACAAAAAAGCTTTGGCAATTATATCATTCGAGCCAAACAATAGAAATATTTAGAAATATTTTTTTAGAGCGATTTTGAGAGAAGATTTTAGCTTTCATATTAGAAAGTCCACAATGTTTCGTAAGTTTTTTAGATACGTGATAAGGCCACAAAGAAAAAAATTTCCCATTTTGTTCAACTCATGGTTTTCTATATTATATAGATATATGTAAAAATGATCGAAATCACAGGTATTCAAAAAACATAGTGTCTTTTCAAAAGTAGAAATTTTAAGTTTTAAAACTCTTTTTCAAAGTTTAAATTTTGTTTATTTTTACCAAAGCGCAGTGAATTTTGTTTTCAACCCAATAGATACATTCATTGTAGTCATATTTCGTATCAATATACGTGTGTACGAGAGTTAATTAGAGTGGATGAATGAATTTTTATTTTTATAAAAAAATACTTAGATACTGTAAATGTAGTCTCTAAAGAAAGTGTAAAACTGAAACTTTCTTTAGAGGCTCATGAATGGATTGAACAATAACAAAAATATATACCAAGTTACTTGCACTCCCATGTCACCTACATGGTACTTAAATAATTATTTGAAAGAATGATTCATATATCGTGATATCAGATATCATTAATTCTCGTAAACTGTATAACGATAGAAAGTGCGAAGGATGATGCGAAGCCAATTGAATATGACACAAATCCAGCGTCAATGTCACGTAAAGGGTTTCATGGGTCGCATTATTTGTCGGATTAATTAAACATCTGTCAGTCCTTTCAGTTTTCATTTCTGTGCGCTTATTCGACCTGTCTTATTACGTCACGATCTCTGGATTACGGTATCTACCATATCATAAATATAATTGTGAATATAATTCTCAAGCCATTCGCTTAAAGCATAAGAAAAATGCAATGCCTATTTCATATATGTATAATAAAACATTTAAATAACATTTATTTTCATATGAAAAGTATACATTTCTTATTCTATAATCACTTTTTTGCAGAGACACCTGATATATCCTTAAAGAAATTATAAATACAAAAACATATTTAAAAAAATATATAAACGTATTACATAACATATGTATTAAATAAGAAATTTTATTATTTTTTATTAATTTCCTATGTTTCTAAATCCAAATCTATTTAACTATCGGACAGTTAATCCCCTAGTAACAACGTAATGATTACTCTGTAGTGGGATTTAAATTTGCACAAGTGGTTAACACGCCCGAATTAATATATCCGCGAATTAATATGCGTAATAATCGTCCATTAAACATACGCAGAAGACATTAAATTATATACAATTCCCTATACCGGCGGTCAGGCGCGTCTTTAAAAGCGCTCGGACGTCTTTAACAAGTGTTCAGGTAATGGTCAATTGAACTTTATCGATTAATACACAGTTTTTGTCTTGATATATACTTCGATCCACGATTCCTTTTGCCGGCGAGGCGGAAGATTACCAACCTCCGCGCGCGCAGATGTTGCAGCGCTGCAACGACAGAGGCGTCTTCCATGCCATTGTCGTTGCCACTCGTCGCAGATAACTCGTTGCACAGATAACGGACGCGACACGATAATTTTTCTATATACATTGCATTTATTCCGTCGACAAGGAAAACGAGCGCGACGCCGCGATATCAGTCGCTTCCACAAGGGTCGCAGATTCACCCCAGAATGTGGCCCGTTCTTGTCGTGAGTGATAGTGCATCCGGATAACATGGTGTGGTAGAGAGACGGGCGAGAATTAATATCTCAGAAACAGGTAATTCGTTTGTAGGCGTTGAGAAACGTTGTTAAACGGTTTCGAGGTACGAGAAAAAGATAGCAACCGTTATCTAATTACCGCTATTTAATCGCGTTATACAAGCTCTTCTGCATAAATTGTAAATTATGTACCTTAATTTTCATTATAGTTGATAACTTGTTTGATAACTTGTTTGGTCTTTTTATTTATTCTGAGAAAAATGACAAATCACTTAATTTTAATTAGTCCTTGTGAAAAACAACCTTCATATACACTGTTGATTTATAATGTTAAATTACATTTTATTTGAATTACTTTTACTTATTTCTGTCTACCCAATATGTTAAAATAATGGAATTTAACTCAAGAAAATGTATTAAATTTGATTTTAATTTATTACTAAATGGATATGTCAACACGGACGTTTACTTTGAAATTAACAGTAGAAATTAATTAATTTATATTTTGACACGCACATTGATTTACATTTGGAAATTAAAAATAATAAAATGTTATTTAACTTGGGATTAAGTTACCTTTGCTCTTTTAATATCTAACAGCGAAGATTTAATGCTTTTAATTTATTTGACTGGAATTTTAAATGTCTTGAATATTGTGCGGGTAAAGTCGAGAATATGCGACGAGAAAAATTCTTAGTATTGTGTTATATAAAAACGTTTTATGGCGAATTTA
>Ga0157364_1004356_pt1 | contig 14110 bp, 7 predicted proteins | sample AttsexASBM2_FD_111476 | JGI IMG/M metagenome (GOLD analysis project Ga0157364, IMG submission 111476) | Fungus gardens microbial communities from leaf cutter ant in Ribeirão Preto, State of São Paulo, Brazil - Atta sexdens ASBM2 | ecosystem: Host-associated > Fungi > Mycelium > Unclassified ... | reverse complement strand
TATCTTTCGATAACTGGCTTCTTAAATTTGGCTCCTCTGACTGGGATCGCCTTTGCCATTAACTGGCTAATAATTAAGCTAACCTTGAATTCTTACTCTGTCAAGACCACCATAATGACCATCCAATAGCCCGGGTTACATAAATTGATTTGAGCGGTCTACGTTCATTTGGTAATCGTTACTATGGTTTTATCTGCGAGGGTAGTTTTGTTTCTGTCCTCGTAGTGGAATTGTACCCGTGAAAATGACCTGGGAGCCTGTTCTGTGCATATGTTGTGTGAAAAGGTGTTTGGTCAAAGAGAGACGGCCGAAAATAGAGCTTAAAACCGTGCTCGTGTGTAAAATTGGCCCTAACTATCCAATTGAGCAATTTCATATTTTGCGTAGACGCGCGCCCTAAGTTTATGGCAAGGGTATTACACAGTCTGCGCCAATAGCGGATATTAAAGGTATTCAAGTAGTTACAATAGTGTGTTCTGGCTTAGGTCTCTAAACGTGGATATGGTGAAATAAAATAATTTTAAAAGGTCGAGATTTCTATGAATATAGCAGTAAGGAGCGTAGACAAAGTCAGAGTATCACGTGCGGGACACACTTTTCATGAACGGTGGGCAGCGCGGCGAGCTCTTCAGCTTGTGTTCCCGAAGGATGATCTTTTCGCGATAGTGATCGAAGGCCTATCCCCTAACGAAGATCTAAAGCTTGGAAAAGAGGCAGAGGATATAGCTGACCTCGTTCTTTATTATGGCAATGGCGATACTTTCGAGACCTGCATAGCCCAGCAGATTTTGCAGTTCAAATACAAGGAAGCTTCCGAGCCCGTCACATCATCCTATCTGAAAAAAACGATCAAGAAATTCGCTGCAACACTGCGAAACTTTAAGGCCAGCATTTCGGATGAAGATATAGCGAAGAAATTGTCATTCGGGTTCGTGACGAATGCGGAATTTTCTTGTGAGCTTTGGGATGCTATCGCGTGCTTGAAATCGGGTCGTGCACCGGGGTCCAGTAGCGCCAAGAAGCAACTTGAGTACCTCAAAACCTGGTGCCAGGAAGAGAAGGTCGAAGCGAAGGATATTTTCCTGCTCATCGAGTTTCGTGCTGCAACAAATGATTTACCTGCGCAGAACCGATTCTTGCGACGAACAATCAGTGATTGGTCGGCTGACTCAAGCGGACTGGCTGCAAGGAGGCTGTTTGCACTCGTAGAGCTTGTCCGAGAGAAGTCGCAAATCGAGGGGCAGGGCAAGAATTCTATCAGGCGTGAAGATATCCTCGATGTTCTTGAATGTGATGAGGATCAGTTATTTCCAGCGGATACGCGGTTTGTTGATGTTGGTGAGGTCGTTGAGCGCAGCGCCTCGCAAGATGTCAAAGACGAGATCGAAGCCAGCAATCTTCCCGTATTCCTTCATGCTGACGGCGGTGTTGGAAAAACCGTCTTCATCCAGAGCCTGACCACATATCTGACAGATACTTTCGAAATCGTGGTGTTCGACTGTTTCGGTGGCGGGTCGTATCGCTCTGAAGCCCAGGCACGTCACCTTCCTCGGGTTGGCCTTCTGCAAATCGTCAATGAACTGGCGACCCGCGGACTCTGCGATCCACTTTTTCCAACCGACAGCGATCAATATGGGTTGATCGAAATTGCCCGCAAGCGTTTCAAGCAGGCGAGCGAGACTGTCAAAAGTCAGTCTTCACTGCAAGGTATACTGGTTGTTTTGGACGCAGCAGACAATGCGCAGTTGGAAGCTGAGGCGCGAAATGAAATCGCCTTCCCTAGACTTCTCCTTGCATCGCTTAGCGCAGAACCTATCGAAGGTGTGAAGCTTCTACTTACTGCGCGTCCTCACAGGATGGAAAGTGTAATCGGAAAGAGCCAGACGAAGCGTCTCGCGCTCGAACCATTCACGAAGGAGGAAACTTGGAGCTTTCTTGAAACAAGGCGTAAAAATATCACCGATGTGGAATTTTCCGCAGTTTTTGCGCGATCGCAAGGAAATGCCCGCGTCCTTGAGTACCTCGTCGAAAGTTGGGACTCGCATGTGTCCGGCAATGCGCCGCAGAGCGAAATATCCGTCGAAGAATTGATCGCACAAAAATGCGTGAAGATATTCCGGGATCTACATATGGCAGGCTGGCTTGAGAGCGAGATTCGCGAATTCTTCGCCGCTTTATCGCTTCTTCCACCACCCATTCCGTTAACTGAACTTGCTGAGGCTCTGGGCTGGTCAGAAACGCAAGTCAAAAGCGCGGCATCCGATTTTGCGCCGATGCTTGAGCTGGTCAAACATGGTGTGATTTTTCGCGACGAACCCACTGAAACCTATATCAAGGAACAATATGCAAGAGAGGCAGCAGCCCAGCAGTCCATTGCACATAGGCTTCTAACGCGCCAGAAAGATTCAATGTACGCTGCAGAAGCGCTTCCGCATTTCCTTGTGGTAATTGGCGACAGCGACAGAGCTTATCAGCTTGCTGGCTCCGATGAGTTTCCTTCTATGATCGAGACTGAATATGGACGGCGAAAATTGAAACTTGCGCGCCTTTATGCGGCATTCTCGCTTGCCATACGAGGCGACAACTTAGACAGAGTTCTGAGCTTGACCATGCAACTCTCACAGGTAGCTTCGGCAAATGCGAGGGGTGATCAGTTTATCCGGCGTTCTCCGGCACTGGCGACGATCCTTGGAGATTCTGATGCCTCTCGCCGCCTGTTCAATGATCGATCTGGCTGGCGCGGTGGGCGTGATGCACGTCTGATCGTCGCTTACAGTTTTACCGATGAACTGGACGAAGCGCGCATTCATCAAAACAGGGCCATTGGGTGGATAAATTGGCATCTTAATAAAGATGATGAGACCAAACGTTTTGACCGCTCGGGGCCGGAGGCATCTGACGTCGCGGCGATTATGTTCTTGAGTGTACTGAAGAAAGAGTACTCGTCGTTTAACCGGAATATCCAGATATGGAGTTTCAAGTTTGCACTTTCCGTAATTGAAGAACTGATCACTCTTTGCGCACAACACGAAGTCTCGAATGGAAGTGATGCTTTGCAGGCCCTCGCCAAATTCGCAGCATCGAAAAGGTGCCTGTCTCTTACCTTGCAAATCGGTCTCCTGTCTAAGGAGTACGGCCTTTCGAAAAGCCAACTCAAGGCTGTTTCGCTAGCGACGAGTTTGCTTTCACAGAGTTACAAGAACAAAGTTCCGCAAGATAACTCCGACTATAAAATGGAGCTGCAGGGGGCTATTGCTGGTGCGGCGATGGGCTCCTTAATCGTGAATTCAAGGCAGACCGCGAAGCGGTTGCTCAAGTTATGTCGATACCGTAGGCCATCATGCTACGACTATGGCAAACGTCATGGCATTAACGGTGTTTGGATGTCTGTTCAATTGGCTTGCATCACGTCCTGGTCGTCAGGCAAAGAGCTGTCTTTTCATCATCTTTTGCCGGAGGAAGTGAAAACAGGGCGAAAGACAAAATCTATAGCCACCGAAGCTGACTTCAGCGCGTTCCTTGAGAACCTCATCATCACAAGAGACCACAATAGGGGGCGAAAGGGTCGGAAGCCAGAGAAATGCAAGCAGTTTTCCGTGCATGAACGAGAAGATATTGTGAAGGGCGTGGCCTGCGTCCTGCAGCTAGTCAAACCTATTGAGTCAGCCCTTCTGTCGAAGGTTACGCTTTCAAATGACGTTCTGGCCGAGTTCTTGACTGTCTGGAAATCTTCGTTGAGACCCGATGTCCACTGGAGAGCTGAAACCGGAAGAGACAATGTTGCGCGACACGTCGGCATTGGACTTGCCAGACTGCTGCTTCGCCATTGCGAAAGGGTCGAAAAGAAAGAGGCTGAAGAGCTCATTGAAATCATTGGCTTGAACCGGTTTTCGCTGGGTGACAAGCTAAGCGTACTCGCTCTTATCGCTAGGTGCCCCAATCTGTCCGATGTCGCAGGAGCGTACTCCGCGATGATTTCAAGCGACATAGTAAAGGATGACTACATCGAACAACGCGGCGAGTCCTACCAGGATTTGGCTGCATCGTTGCTACCAATGAGCATTGGCGAAGCACAGGAGTACTACGCACAAGGTTTGGTTGAACTTGATCAGATGGGTGGTAATGACTTCGACTTGATTTACTCCGCCTTGCACTACGCCGCAGAACAGCCTGGAGGGTTTGTGAAGCCGGAGGTCTCGCACCGGCTCATGAACCTTTGTCAGACGATCTTCCAGCATGAGCCATCAAAGTTCGGATGGACACTGTTCGGACGTGCCGCTGCTTCATCCATCGGCTTTCCGGCGATATATAAGCTGATACGCTGGGATGATCAGGATGTTGTGGATTATTCCTACGGACTTCCACAGCTTGCCTGCTACCTCGCGAAAGCGGGACATCTTGATGCGCGCCGTGCGGCGTTGCTTCTCACAATATGTGAAGATCATGGCTGGCATGAGTGGCAGGTCGGTAAGGGTTTGAACGATCTGCTTTCGGTTGCCAATCCCAAGGAAAAGGCTGCAATCTTCTCTCTTGTGGCAACGAAGCTCGATCAAGAGCACAGTTTTGGTGGGTGGGAAGGGCTCTGGGAGAGCCTGCTGGGCTGTGTGGATGCCATTGAAGAGATCAATGATGTGAGTTTACGTGATCATCTCCAACGTCAGCGGGAAGCTGCGCGGCGTAGGCGAGTTATCGAAAATACCAAAAGAAATTATGGTGGGGCGAGCGCTGAATACGGGGTACAGGAGCGTAGCAAGAAGCAGGATGAACAGGCTAGAAACAAAGCCGTCGCGACGATTGTTGCCAAATGTGACTTTACATCTGCATCATCGGTGGATGAGGCAATTCAAAAAATTAAGTCCAGTAATGGGCTGCTATTCGTTAGCAGAGGTCGCCTGCTAGAGGAACTCCGGACTGCTTGCCCATATGCCAAAAGGGTCAAGTTTCTTGAGGCACTTTGTGAGTCTACCGAGCTTGAATTTGATCGCGCACTCGACCTTATAATCGAATGCTTGGAGGTTTGGGGCAATAGTTCGGTGCATGCAAGGAAGAGCGCACCTGATCTGATCAAGAAGCTTTTTGCATTCAAGGGATCCGAGCTTTTCGAGCTCCAATATTCGGGCATCTCCAGACACATCCTTCGTCTATCCAAACTTTGCGGCGATCCAAAATTCGTGTTGCAAACCGTTTTAGAAACGGTAGCGAAGGAGCGCCTTGAGCTCGGAGGAGACGAATGGCTTCAACTGGCGACCAGTCTATCTCGCCACACTGACCCTTCGACGGCTTTAGATGCCTTTGAGGACTTGCTTTCCAGTTCAGTTGCAAAGGTTGGTGGTGAAATTGGCGAAGGTGAGTATCGCGCTGCGTTCGCAGGTAAGAGTGATGAAAGTGACGTCCTCGCTGATATCATCTGGCATCTGCTTGGTGATAGTGATGCCTTTGTCAGATGGAGTGCCGCACGAAGTCTGAAGGGCATGCTTGATGTCGGATTGACAGAAGATATAGGGTGCTTGCTTGATCGTTTTGATTCGGTTGACAACTCATCTCTGGCCTCAGATGAGCATCATTTTGCTTTTCTGAATGCACAGCAATGGCTGTCGATGGGATTGGCGCGCGCGGCTCTGTACAATGGAGAAAAGCTCAAACCTCTGAGTTCAAAAATTGCAGCGCTAGCTAAGCGAACCGATTTGCACGTGCTCAACAAACTTCATCTTGCCCGATGCCTCAGACATATTGAAGGCGATAAATTCATGAGTTCCGAACTGGAGAAACTGTGGGTAGATGTTCAAATGCCTCTAAAAGGTATCGTTGAACGCGATGGCTGGCCGGTCAATAAAGACCGACGAACTGATTTTGATTTTGGATATGAATTTGATAAAACCGATATTCCAAGCTTGGCAAGACTTTTTGATATATCGAAAAATGAAGCCAGTGATTACATAACCGATGAAGTGATAAAACGTTGGCCAAGTGCAAAAAGCATTTCCGATTTTCCCGAAACGACTCGCTACCGTCCCGACGAACAGTTCGAGACCTATGCCGAACACATTCAACGGCATGCTCGCCTTTTTGCAGCAACCACACTCGTGAAGACCTTACCCGTGGCACGACAATGCTATTATTTGGATGGCCTGAACCCTTGGCAAGAATTCTTACAAGACGAAGATGTTTCGTTTGATGATGGCTCATGGTTATCAGATCATAAAGACTGTGTTCCAGAAGAGGCTCGGGCATATCTACTCGGGGAACGCAAAGAAGATCAAGAAACGCTTCTTGGCAAAGAGTCGCTGTTTGCAAAGGTCGGTTTTTCCCAAGACTCGGATGATCAGTTCCTACCGCTTTACGGTTACTGGACTTCACCAGATGGCGTACATGTCCGTATAGATTCCGCGCTGATTAAGGGGCGTGGTGCGGTCGGGCAATGTACAAAGTTTTCAAGGTCCCCTGATTACGATCTTTGGTTGCCACGTTTTGGTTCAGATGGACGTGTTGATCGCTACACTGCTAATAATCCGTTCAACCCATTGATTTGGGAACCGGAGAAATATCCCATTGGTATTGACGAGGGTGAAGAGTGGGCCGCTCGGGGAGCTAAAGCCCGTCCAAAACTAGGGCTGTCTCTCAACAAGTTGCTTAGACTGGTCTCCGATGATGATGAACGGCTGTGGTATGACCATATGAATAGACTGGTATTGAAGAGCGGAGTCTGGGGTGAGTGGAGGCAAGAACCAGATGCTCGTAGTAAATATCGGGATGAGGGGGCTATCCTGTGGGCAGAACGTGAGTGGCTCGATGAAGTGCTCAAATCCAGCAAACGAGGCCTCATCTTCACGCTCAGTTTCTCAAAATATAAATCAAGCGACTCATCTGGCATCCGAGAACGATATGTAATCTTGAAGCGAGGTGGTGTTTCCCCCCGCATTTGGTATGCCAAGAAGGCATCTAAAAGGGAGTAATAGTTGAGTAATACACTCTTTGTCGTGAGGCGTGGCTGGTTGACTGAAAAAATATGAACACCTTCTAACCCTGCAAACAGGAAATGCCGGGTAAGGAGAATTTGCTTACACCCGTTTAGGTAAATGACGGTGTTAATGAGCTGCCTCGATAAAATCAAATGAGAATACTAAGAAATTTCAAAAATACCGCTTGATTCTGACGCGTCCGCTAAGCTGGATACTTAAACTCTGTGTATAAATCTTATCGGAAGACATATTAAATATTTCAGGAAACATGTTGCCAAAGATGTATCTCGACGTTAATTTTGTATGAGTAATGATCAAAAAAGAAGGTGGGGAGTGCACTACTTACGGGTGAGGCACCATCTATTAAATTATTAGCATTCAATCGTGGAATTTTAGAGTATGGAGTTAAAATTGAGAGACTTTAACAATGGCGGTGACATAAACGTTAACGGGGATTTTAACGTAAATGATAATTCTAAAAGTGAGTTTAAACTCTATATTCATTGCACAAACGAAGAATTACTGGCTGACCGTCCCTTTAGAGCTGAAAACATAAAAATTGAACAACGAAAGAAAATTCAGCGCTTGAAGCCGTTCTATGCTCTTACCGTTTTGTTAACTTTCGCTGCGGCTATTTGGGCTATGTACAACGGAAAGACTGATCTTATTACTATATTGATGGGAGCTGTTTCCGCATTTTTAGGTTATCAATCTTTGATTGCGACCATTGAACCAAATACGTTCCAAAAAGAAGAGCAGGCGGCAGTGAACGAAATAAGCAAAATATTAAAGCAGCGTCGAGTTGAGTGATAGCAATGAATACTAACAAAGTGCTCAAGCAAACTCAAAGCTGCCTGTCGATGTCTGGTGCACTGTTACTGAATAACAGGCGGCTTTGTGCCAATTGCGGACATTGGTAAATGGGGATATGTCATTACCCGGGAGCAGATCAAGATAGTGAAATCCTCGCTGTCGCTAATGAGAGTTCATGATAAGTGAAGAGGTGCGTTTTTCCAACACCGGGATCACCAAGCAGAACAATGTTTGGAAAGTCAGAATAATCACTAAATACCACCGTTTGGGTACCTTTATCCTGTTGAGGATAGATTTGCCTGACTTGCCTGTTTAGCATTCTATAGGTTCCTGAGTATCTATTTTTGTTCTACCAAATCTGTATGGCAGGTTTTACTCCAAATTTACCATAGACTTTCAGCCGATACAGTAAACCTGACCTGCTCCCAGTAGATTAACACACCCCGATGTTAGTAATGTCTTCATAAGCCACATGAGGACATCCCCATGAAGAAGCGTTTTTCCGACCAACAGATCATCAGTATTCTCCGCGAGGCTGGAGCCGGGGTATCCGCCCGTGAACTCTGCCGCAAGCACGCCATTTCCGATGCCACGTTTTACACATGGCGTAAGAAGTATGGCGGTATGGAAGTGCCTGAGGTTAAGCGACTGAAGTCGCTTGAGGAATAAAACGCCAGACTCAAGAAGCTGCTTGCCGAAGCCATGCTGGATAAGGAGGCGCTTCAGGTGGCTCTTGGGCGAAAGTACTGACGACAGACCAGAAGCGCGAAGCTGTGGTGTTAATGTGCGATGCGACCGGTCTGTCGCAACGTAGTTTCTGCATACTCACAGGTTTGTCCCTGTCGACCTGCCGCTACGAAGCGCAGCGTCTGGCGTCGGATGCGCATTTATCCGGACGTATCACCGAACTGGCACTGGAGCGCAGGCGTTTTGGCTACCGCCACATCTGGCAGCTGCTGCGCCGCGAAGGGCTTCATGTTAATCACAAGCGCGTGTACCGGCTTTATCATCGCAGTGGCCTGGGGGTAAAACGCAGACGACGTGGTAAAGGCCTTGCGACAGAACGTCTGCCGCTGCTCAGACCGGCGGCGCCTAATCTGACCTCGTCGATGGATTTTGTCATGGATGCGCTGGCCACCGGTCGCAGGATCAAGTGCCTGACCTGCGTGGATGACTTCACAAAGGAGTGCCTGACGGTAACCGTTGCCTTCGGGATTTCAGGCGTGCAGGTGACGCGTATTCTGGACAGCATTGCGCTGTTCCGCGGCTATCCGGCGACGATAAGAACCGATCAGGGGCCGGAATTTACCTGCCGCGTGCTCGATCAATGGGCCTTTGAGCATGGTGTGGAGCTGCGACTTATCCAACCCGGCAAGCCGACACAGAACGGATTGATTGAGAGTTTTAACGGACGCTTTCGCGATGAATGCCTGAATGAACACTGGTTCAGTGACGTCAGTCATGCCAGGAAAACGATCAGTGAATGGCGTCAGGATTATAACGAATGTCGTCCGCACTCCACGCTGAATTATCAGACACCGACTGAATTTGCGGCGGCCTGGAGAAAAGGTAATTCTGAGAGTGAAGGATCCGACATTACTAACTGAGCGTTGTATCTAATACTGGGGGCAGGTCACGGCGTCTACAGCACATCGCTATTTGATGGATAAAATCTGAATAGCAAAAGGCCGCAAAGAAATGCGGTTTTTAATACGATGGCTATTAGTATTGAACCTTCTCTAAGGTTGTATTGCAGCAATTCAAAAACAACCGGCCGAATTTTGTTGGTACTATAAGCCACATATCATACTGAGCAAATATAATCTCTCTCCAGCCATCAAGTTTTTATTTGAGTGCTCGTTCTATATTCTAGGCGTCCTAGCTAACTAAGGTGTTAAATTTATATAAATGATTTTTCAGGTTAGTAAAAAATTCTGGATTTAATTCCAGTTCTGAATATTTAGTATCGATATCAAGGATGATAAATGCCACACCATCCCTAAAAAATCCCTTTCTATATGACTTACTTGTCTCTAATTTTTTTGTCCCTTCGATAATTTGACGGTATTTTTTCTGAAAGGCATGATAAGAATAGTGCTTTATCAGAGGATCGTTGCCCTATGATCGGTAAAATACTGGATATACTTGGTGAGTTCTATCTGTGTCCATCGTAGTAGTCTTGCTTCGCCCCATTACTTGACGCATAATGATTTTATAATTGAACTAAACTACACACCAGTAGACGTCCCTGTTATTTAGAGCCAAATTGCATGTTTTAGCTTCCAGCCCAAGTATGATTCAGTTCCTAAAGCCATCAGATATCTAAAGTAGTCTGTTTATGGCGAATAATACATTTTTGTTCCATAGCGTAGGGTAAATTATAAAGATCTTGCTATGTATGATACGCCCCCTCAAGAGAGAGAAATAGGCACCGTAAAGTTTTGTTTTATAAGGATTGTAATTGTGATTGATAATCATGTGCTTTCATATAAAATTAAGATTGCGTAATTTTATTATAAATAGTAGTGGTTCTCACAAAATCTATTTTGTGAATTATAAACAAGGTGACTATGAGTAAGCTTATATTTAAACTGGTTGATAGTAAAGGTATTATAACAACTGATAATAAACGGTGTGTTTATTTAACTAATGATAATTGGGATGATTGGGGGAAGTATGAAACAAAATATTATCTGAGAGTGGCAGATGATACTGGAAAAATAAAAGATGTGGGATCACTGAAAATTGGTAAGAAGGGGCTTAAGCCAGCGATTTCATCTTCTAAGGAAAAAGGAACCAGAAGAGTCGAGTTAGATGATGTTTTTACGTCTCTTGATAACGATTTTTTCTCGCTAGGGCAAAGTGAAACTTATTACGAAGCATTAAATGAACTCGGTGAGGAATTAAAAAACGAGATACTTATAGCAATCAAGGATTGCGCATTCAACCTTACGATTCTAGATGAAAACATCAGTGAAGAGGTTATGGGGGAGTCTCTGTTACGTGATTTTAGTATAGAAAACATCAAAAACAAATTTTATAGACTATCGCATGGTTATGCAGAGCTTACTCGTTTCAATTTTAAGTTTGAATTCCCATGTAATAATGATAATGATCCTGTACTTGAGTTTGTTGTCGAACCCATGTCTTTACCTTCCAGTAATGTTCATGTATTAATTGGAAGGAATGGAGTAGGGAAAACACGATGCATACAAAACCTTGTTCGTTCCATCATTGAAGATAATGATAATGTTGAGGATTACGGGCGTATAATTAGAATGAATGAAAAGAAATGGAATTTTTCAGGGATAATATCTGTTTCCTTTAGTGCATTTGACGATTTTGATCTTCCAAAAATAAAAGTTAAAGGAATGAAAGCCTACCAAATAGGATTAAGATATTTTAAAGATAACTCCAGTACTGAAGTTTTAATTAAATCGCCATCGATGCTTAAGGACGACTTAGTCGAAAGTTTTAGCATGTGCCGACTCGGTCCAAGACGCACACGATGGTGTGATGCAATCAAAGCTTTAGAGTCAGACCCACTTTTTGAAGAAGCTGATTTCTGTCAACTTCTAGAATATAATGATGATAATTGGGAAATCTATGCAAGAAATAAATTCAATAAATTGAGTTCTGGACATGCTATTGTGCTGCTTACAATTACTAAGCTAGTGGAGTTAGTTGATGAAATGACATTAGTTATTTTAGATGAACCGGAAAGTCATCTCCATCCACCACTCCTTTCAGCATTCACACGGGCATTATCAGATCTCCTCACAAAACGTAATGGCGTGGGTCTTGTTGCTACGCATTCCCCTGTGTTGCTTCAAGAAGTTCCAAAAGATTGTGTTTGGAAAATTTCACGCTCAGGAAGTTCATCATCAGCGCAGAGACCTCGTATTGAAACCTTTGGAGAAAATGTTGGTATTCTTACAAGTGAGATATTTGGTCTTGAAGTGACAAGATCTGGTTTCCATAAAGTATTAGAGGATGCTCTTGAAGTGGGATCTTCCTATAAGAGTGTGTTAAATAAATTCGATGGGGCTTTAGGTTCCGAAGCTAGGATGATTTTAAGAGGACTTTTAAGCAATAGGGATAAGGAAGATTAAAATGAATGAGGTCATTAAACCATCTTTTAGACCCGGTACTGTTTTTGATTCATGTGTTGAAGCAAAACAGTCAGCAAACTTGAAAGTAAAGCTTAGAAGCATTCGGAATGAAATTACTAAAGAAAATAGAGTTTTGATAAACAAAGGTAATACGAGTCTTTTTTTTTATATGATTCGAGGAGATGGTATTCCACCAGATGTGACAAAGGAGGAAATGGAAGATCTTTATGAAAGTAGTTTCTCACAAAGTAAGGTAGTAAGGAAAAAATATTACGATAAAATTAAGTTGAATGCAAAAGATGACATTTGCCCTTATTGTGCACAACGTAATGTTAGCACTCTTGACCATTATTTACCTAAAAGCCTTTACCCCAAACTGGTAGTTAATCCACTTAATTTAATACCGTGTTGCATGGAATGCAATCATATTAAGAGGGAACATTATCCTGAAAGTAATGAAGAGCAAGTCCTGAACCCCTATTTTGATGGTTTGGCAGAAGATGTTTGGTTGATTGCTACTATTAAAAAACAAGGGCGAAAACCACCGGTTTTATTATTTAAAGCAGAGCCAAGCAACAGAATTCCCGCCCCATTTGCCGAAAGAATTATATGGCACTTTAATAAATTTAAACTAGCTGAATTGTACACTTCGCAATCAGGGAGACAGTTAACTGGTATTGCTGAATCATTAAAAAGAGAATGGGAACAAGGGGGAGGGGATAACTTGCGAATAGCTCTTGAGGAACATTACATTACATGGAGTACAATCAATGTAAATTCATGGCAAAGTGCAATGTTCGCCGCATTAATTGAATCCCAATGGTTCATAAGTTCTGGATTTAAATTATGTGGAGAACCTCGTGATTTGGTTGCGATGAACCAGTGATATCTCCCAAGTGTAGCGCCTCTATGAAGGCGCTATACTTCGATATCAGGTTAGCTTTCATGCACAGATCAATGTGCTCAAAACCACGAATTTGTAAAATTTCAGTAGCCTTCTATTAGCCTGAATCCTTTTTTTTCATACATAGTGAACTACTATCTATTTGAGAGTTCATTATGTGTGGTTATGTCCGTTCTTAGCACAGACTAGCCTTTCAGATTAGGGTTTATCCTTAGTAGCCAATGGTGCTAGAAAACGGGCTAATACAGATTAACATCTGCTGGAGCGCCTGCAGGTGCTATTCAAGGGTATCCAGTCTTTCTTTAAAATTATGACTCTGTTACTCAATATATTCCGATGATTCTTACAGGGTATTTGCGTAGAGGACATACACAAAATCTTTTCCGCGAACCGATAATACATAGCGCGCTATGTCCTGCAATTCAGAGTTTATCATACTTGTTCACAGAGATTTTTAGTTTATTCCGAGTAGTATGCCCGAAGGCCGGTTAGTTTTTCTGTTCATTCTGGTTTTCTGTTTGTTCTGATGTGGGGTATATATTCGGGAGGGCATTATTTCAGGTCGTTGCAATGTCTTTGCGAGGGTACTCGACGTAATAGGTCATACATGAGCTATAAGCAGTGGTCTACGTCGAGGCGTTGCAGTTCGTCAATAGTGTAGATGCGGAAGACATTCCGGTGGCGGGCTTCCAGGTGCTCCGCCTTGTGGATGTATGCTGCCCGAACGCTATTGCGCTCCTGATGGCTCATCTGACGCTCAACCGCATCCAGTGACCAGAGACCTGATTCAACCAGGCACTACAGGCCATTGCCCGAAACCCGTGGCCGCATACATCCTCTTTAGTATTATATTCCATCAGCCGCAGCGCCTTATTAACCGTATTTTCACTCATTGCTCTGGATGGATTCCGGATGCTGGGGAACAGCAACTCCTGAACACTGGAAATTTCTCTTATCTGCTTCAGTATGTCGATGGCCTGATGTGACAGCGGCACAATATGTGGCGTACGCATTTTCGTTCCCCTATAGGAATAGCGAACTCCGGGGATCGGCTCTCGTGTGGCGGGGATAGTCCAGATTTTGTTTCTGAAACTTATTTCCGTCCAGCGGGCAAACCGCAGTTCACTGGAGCGAATAAAGACATGTAGGGTGAGAGAAACAGCCAGCCGGGTTAATTCCCGTCCCTGATGATAACCATCAATTCGGCTCAACAGTTCGGGTAGTCGTTCAAGGGGAAGGGCGGGATAATGTCGTTTAACCGGTGCTGCGATGATACCTTCGAGATTCGACGCCGGATTGCTCTCAATCATCCCCTGATGCAC